>Ga0222658_1000112_pt1 | contig 49923 bp, 97 predicted proteins | sample AntAcemetagen476_FD_179830 | JGI IMG/M metagenome (GOLD analysis project Ga0222658, IMG submission 179830) | Saline water microbial communities from Ace Lake, Antarctica - #476 | ecosystem: Environmental > Aquatic > Non-marine Saline and Alkaline > Saline | place: Antarctica: Ace Lake... | reverse complement strand
TCAAATCCAAGTATAGAACTTATGTTTGATTTTATATCTGGTTTTGTTCTAAATTCTGTTTTTATTTCCTTTCCACAAGTTGGACAATATTTATCTACCATATTCGTGTTAACTATCGTTGAAGTCCTCATCCCAACACAATTTTATGAAGAATAAAGAATAAAAATATTCCTATAAAGTTTGTGAGATATGCGACACTCAAACATATAATATCTAATTTAGTTTCATGATTCATTTTGTCCTTATCCTCTGCGATCCGTTCACAACACCATACATTTTTTTATTTAGTTTATTGAATCTTAATTTATAATATGCTACATCTCTTTGTAATTTTCCTAGATAAATAGAACAATTACTACAATACTTTCTGTTAAACATATCTTCCATTTCTTTCTTACAACAAACACACTTGATTATTTTTTTCATTAATCCTCCAAAACCTTATGGACTAAACCATTTGGAATATCCCTTCCTTCAAATTCAGAGCCTAGTTTCTCACAATTATTTATATGATTTAAATAAGACTTTTGAAACTTATTTGCCTTTCCGGAAGTAATCCACATCTTTAATGCCGCACCATTTTTAACATCATAACCAAATGTCTCACTAAGAGCTTCTCGATATTCAGTTACTTCAACAATCTGTAAATGCAAATAATGGTTTAGGTTAAACTTCCTTTCTCTGTGGTTACTTAAAATCTCATACAATATCGTATTGCATACATCAAAATCTTTTTTATTTAACATTTTTCAACCTCCTTCTTAATTCTTGCTTTTCTCGTAAATGTAATCTTAATGATTCTGTTTGTGATTTTATTCTGTCTTCCATGTGGGATAATTTCTTCACTATTCGATTATAGAGTTCTAAAGGCATAATGTATAATTGGGGATTTAACTTTGCTATTGAGAGTACATCATCGTATAAATCTTTTATTTCTTCTTGTGATTTTTCAAAGTCTTCTGATTTGTTTTTGCTCATAATACTATTTCCTTTATTTGTTCTCCCAATTCTTCTAGATTGTCTGAGAGTTTATTTAGATCCACGATAATATAATCTGTAGTCTTCATTCCATAAACTTCCCAATCCTTATATGCTTTTTTAGTTTCTTTTAACCACTCTGTTGTAATTCTTTCCTGGACTTCGTAAGAGTATGCTTCTTTTGTTTTTATATTCTCATAATAAATATCACAAATCTTTCCTTCAACTACAGGGAACTCTGAATAAAGTTTAATCCAATGAAGTTGTTTTTTATGTTTCATTTTTAGATAGAACATGATTAAAGCTTTTACAATTAAATGTTTTTGTTGGGATTCATCTGACTCTCTTATTCTTACTTTATATTGTTCTTCCCAAACTATTTTAGTTGATATATGTTTCATTTTCTTTAGGTTCTACTTTAGTAGTTGTTTGATTTATTTTGATTTCGATTTCTTTTTTAATATCTTTTAATTTAAAAGTTTGGCCATCCTTAATTATTATTTGGACAAATCCTTTTAATGTTCTTACAAAGTATCCTTCATTTTTCCCGTTGTTATAAATTATCTTTTTTACTATCATTTTTTCTTTTTCCTTTCTAATAATATTTTATCCCATACTTTTGTATACATTGATAATCCTAATAATATCAATGGTATTATTTTCAATACACAATGTAAATGCTCAGGGGTATATATTAAAATAGCTTGTGGGTATAGCCATATGATTCCTATTAATACCCATAAGTTAAGAATGTTTATTTTATTTTTTACTCTCATCTTTTTTGTATGGTTTGGGATTTGTTTATTCATAGTTATTTATAATTAAGTTAGTTTATATATGTTCGTTTTCATTTTATAGTTGTGAACTTTTTGAGACATTAGTAGATTCCTACCATTTTATAAAATATTCTAAGATCTCCTAAATTGAATTTTGAGGGATTCACAGTTACGGCCCTTCTATTTGTGCATTCTATTAGTTTTAATAATTCTAATTCTTTAATGATTATAGGTCTTATCTCTTTTGGTAATCTCCATTCAAAGAAAAAGTTTTTTAATTCCTTCATACTTATCACTCTTTCTTTGAATTTCTCTCTAAGTTTGTAGTGTATATAAAAATAAAAGATACACGGTATCACCTCCGGACTATTCATTTTATGGTAAATTATATCCTAGATTTATTGCTGGTATGCATGATTCTTCTAGATAGGCTATATAATTAAATAAATCTTTATATCCTAAGAGTACTATTGTAATTAAACCTAATACGAAGAGCAATCTGATTAAATTTTTCCTTCCTCCAAAGATTAAATTAACTATATTGAATGTACCATCTTCATTTACAGGGGGATAAATTCTTTGCCAATCTCCAGTAAGGAGCATTTTGGATCTCTTTATATATACTGTTTCAGTTATTGACTTTATTCTTGGATGCTTCTTTGTACCTTTGTTAAGATGATATGTCATATCAGATTTTACTGCATCTTTTTCTATTCTATCTAAAAGCTTTTGTTTTAATTTTTCAAACATTTTGTTTTGCCTCCTTTCATCTTATTGAGTATAATGCCATCGACTAAAATGTGATGGCGAAAGTCTAATTATTTCTTTGGATTTTTTAATTCATTTACTATATCTTTTATAAATTGTGTTCTTTTCTTTTGCATTCGTTCTTTATCTTTAGTTAATACACCTTTCATTAGTTTGTATATGATACATACTACAACTACAACAATAAATATTATAATAGATACTTTTATTAGCTGATATACTATCATAAAGACTGGGTTAAACAATTCATATAAAAATACTGCATCCTTTGGGTATAACTCAGAGTACAATCTAAATGATGATATTGATCCTAATGTAAATATTAAAATAAAGAATATCTTTATAGACGCTAAAAGAAGAGACACCGAAAAATTACACGCAACACTAAAAAGTGTACTTGATTTTTTTTCTTTAGTCATTATTTTTCCTCCATTGTTAATTTAATTATCGATTTCATCTATTTCAAATTTCCTTGCGTATGCTAATCCAAAACCTCCACCGATTAATGCTCCACCTATTGCTGCATATCCTGCGGACCTCATGTATTCTTTTGGAATGAAGAATGTTGAATTAAATATTGAGAAGACTATTGCTCCCACAATAATTGGTATCCAGATCATTAGTTTCCATTGGGTTCTTGTTATGTTTATTTTTTCGATTTTATCCTCACCTTAAAATTTAGAACAATCATTTCTATGAATAGATATAATATTGTAACTGAACAAACGAAACCTAATCCAAATAAGAATCCTACTAAGAAACCATCACTGAAATTTACTCCTGTGGCTAATAATTTATTTGCATAATAATGTAATGTTATTGAGATTCCTAATAAGTAAAACATTTTTGTTTGTCTTTTTCCTAAATTGAATTTCATCTAATTGTTTCCTACTACTTTTCCGAATACCTTTTCTGGAAGATGTCCTAGTGGATATTTAGTTATTAACTTTCCTAATAGATTTATGTTTGTATAATGATTGAACAAAGCGTAGGTTAATATTAAGAATAATATTCCTATGACTATTGGATGTGCTGATTTACTTACTACATAAATTAACGATAGAATGACTACACTTCCAATAGCCATTCCTAAATGTAACCCAAATGTATTCCAAAGAAAAACTAGCAATGGATTGTTCTCGATTAAATTGTATGGCTTCCCTGGTTGCCACTGTTTGTATTTATAGACGTAATGATATGTTGCTATTAAATCTATACAAGACATAGTCATTAAAATTATTATCACATAAATTCTCCAGTTCATTTTTTCTTTATCCTATTTTGTTCTTCCATTTCTTTCATCATATCAGATGCAACCTTTTGGGCTTTATATTTCTGTAGGTTGCTTATAAATTGAACAGAAGTTATAGGAAGTGAGCCACCTAAGATTAGAACCATCCACCACTTATGCCCCATAGCCATTACTACAATTCCCCAGATTACACCGGCGAAGATAGGAATAAAACTCCAGAGTGTTGTTTTTGTTTGTTGCAATGGAGTTATGTTTACTACTCCGTCCTTATATCTTTTAATGAAATGTTTGAATGATAGTTTTTTTCCTTTTCGATCTCTCCAAAAGAATCCTCGTGATTTAACTCTCATAATTATAAAGAATATAATAATGGGAATTATTATCCACTCAATTTTCATATTAAGATCTCCATAACTCTTCTAATAGTTCTTGTTGTTTAATTTTTATTTCTCCGTCAGATTTGTTTTGTTGTTTCATTAATTTTCTTATTCTTATTTGTTCTAAGGATATGTTTCCTATTCTTTCTTTTACTTCTTCTGCTTTTAATCCTCTCTTAATTAATATTCTAAAGAGGCCTTGTTTTTCCTGGAGTGTTAGATAACTGTTTAATTTTATTTTTTTCTTTATACTTCCTTTTATCTTAGAAGGTTTTTGGTTTAGGATTCTTTTTCTTTTATCTTTTTTTCTCCACGCATCATTATATTCCTTCTTTTGTCTTAGAGATAATTCTTTTAAGTCTTCATGGATTCTTGCATCTTTAATTGTTTTCTCTCGGTGAGCGATTCTTAGTTTACTTCTACATTTTTTACAAAGAAACTTTCCTCCTATTTTTCCTAGATATTTTCTTTGAGTTAATTCCCCACAATCATCACACTTTCTTTCGGTCATTTCCTTATCACCATTTAATTTATAATTAATGTTTGTTTAAATACCTTTGTTTTTACTTTATAGTTACTAATCATTTTAATTCTAATACTTTCAATTTGTTTACTTCTTTAGTTTTCTTACTTCACCTTTTAATTCTTTAATTGTTTGACTTAATATTCTAATTGCTTCTACATGACTTCTCATATTTTCTGCGTAGAAATTTAAATGCCCTGCGTTTTTCATTATCATATCATTTGTTTTAGAAAATCCTTTTTGGATATAATCATCATCTACCTTAAATTTGTTTTCTTTCTTTTTGTTCCACCATTTTTGCATATCTAAGTTTGTTAGTAAAGCTTTCTTTCCTACATTCTCTAACTCTCCACCCATTTCTAGTGAGTCATCAATTAATAACCATTCATCTTCGTTTTCATCAACTATTCTCCAGATGATTCCTTTATGGTTTTGATCTATTGCTAAATCATTCTTTATGAACGCATAGTGTTCTTTTTGCCATCTGAAGTTATAGGGCCTTAGACTAACTCCCAGTTTGCCCTCTAAGGCGTTTAGAACCTTGTAGAATGTCCAAAAAGCTTGTTTACGGGATTCTATAGCATTTAATCCATAAAACGATTCTCCGGGCTTGTTAAACACTCTTATGTGTTTATTGCAAAGCCATACTTTTCTTCCTAATACTTTGATTCTCGGGGTTGTTTCCTTTGCTCCAACTAACTTATAATTGATTCCTTTCTTCTTTATTAGTTCTAATCTTTTATTCCAATTCTCTGGTAATTTCTCAGGGATTATATTAATGATATATGCGTGACCCCTTATTGTATCTTTGGTTAGATTTTTACCATACTTAGTTGGATTTTTACTTGCATTTGTAAGTTCCCAAAGTCCTCTTGATTTATTTATGACTAACCCTGAATCCTTTAATTGCCGAAGATAATAGTTTAATTGTTGTTTAGAAATATTTAATTTTTCTTTTATCTTTATAAGATTTGTTGAGATTTTTAATTCGTTTAATATTGGTAAGTAAAAGTTTTTTTTACCAAGTTGATTTTTACTGCACACCTTTTTCATCACACATTAAGAACCCTTTTCTTTTTATATCTTTATTTTAACTAGATAATGGTAAATCTGTGATTGTGCGAACATTTAAATAATGTGTTTACTTGTTAATAATGACAAAATTCAGGGGGGTGAGAGTAGACTTGCGGGTTGTCAGCCTTTGGAGCTTACATCACCCTCCCTATATCTTAGAATTTTATAGATACCTCTAACTAAAATAAAAAATTCCCTCTTAAATTAATGAGGGATTAATTAAATAGATCCTATTATGTTTGAAGTCTCTCCTATTAGCTTTACACCTACGATATTCTTAACAGCTGCTCCCATGAAGTCTCCTACATCTTTGTTCTTTTTCTTAGAGAACTTAATGTTTTCTCCTGCGAGTGCTCCTGCTTGCAAAATCGGTATTGTACTTAGTATTCCCATAGTCTATCTAAAACCAATCGTTCTTTATTCCTACTAATACAAATGCAACGATTGCTAATGTAGCAAATGTTACAATCAGACCTGCTATACTTCTACTACCTGCACTGGTATTATAACCATCTGCACAGAATTCATAGTCTACGTAAGTAAGATTTAAGGATGTTGCTGGCACTAGTTTGGTTCCATTTAACAATGAGTACACACCTTCACTTGCGTAAAGAGTATAGTCTACGTCTACAGCTAATGCAGTTTCTGCTCCATTTCTAATCACTACTGATGTTAATGGACACTCAAGTATTTTCCATGCACTTTGATCATAGATTGTATAGTTGATAGATTCATTAATAGCCGTCTCATTTATGTATGATGTTACAATACTTACTGATTGGTTATCAGTTCCCTGTTTTTTCGTCATCAATCCAGTTGTATCTGCAATTGGAACAAGTAATGCTATGGCTACTATAATTCCTATGAACAACATAACAATCACTCCTAGGGTCATCCGTCCTTTATTATTTAACTTATTCATTTATCTTCTCCCCTCCTTGCTTAACAACGTTTGTTGAATCTAACTTAACCATTTACTGCCTTCCTTTTCGTATTCTTTTTTAAAATATAAACTTCTCTCGTCTTTTACTAATTCTTTTGGTGCTACTTCTCTGACCATTGGACCACTATCTTGTGCGAATTGTTTTAATGTTTTTTTAGAACTAATGCCAACTAAAGACTTACCTTTTGGTTTCTTTAGAATTTTTTTAATGGTTTCTTCTTTCGCCATGATAAATACTCGTAAGTTCTATTTAAATATTAGAGGCATGGCTACCAATCTAATGTTTTCTCATGCAATTTAATTCTTTGGAGTGTTTCTTTATCTTTGTCGTGTCTAAACTCTTGGGCTTCATCTCTTAATGTCTGTCCTATCTTTCTTTTTATTGAATCTAATGTTGCATACTTTGTTCCTAGAATCTTTTTAAATTTGGGTTTCTTACCTTGACTTGTATAATCTGCTACTGTTCTTCCTGTGACATTTGATTTTACCTTATATGTTCCAGGATGTTTTGCCTGTTTGACTTTAAAATAATCTCCACCATAGGCTTTATCAAGTTTTTTCTCTGTCTCTTCTGCTTCCTTCTTGGATTTCTTTGTAAAAATATCAAAATCTTCTGTATGTTTTCTTAGGTGGGGAGGTAATTGTATATTAGATGCTTGTGCTCCATAAATTATATGGCCGTCTTTTGTTGCATCTTGAACTATTATCTGCTTTACTAACTCTTGATTTTTATAATACTTTAGTTTTTGCTTTGGGGTTAATACCATTTTCCTTTTCCGGTTTCTTCAGTAATCTCACAACCTCCTCTTCCTTTATTCAATCTCATTCCTCCACCACTTCCATCTTTCTTAGGAACTCCTTTCTTAAATTCTTTTACTTCTTTTTTGAACCATTCTTTTTCCATTTTAAATTTTAAATACATTACCTCCTTTCAATAATTTGTTGTTACTATTTAGTAATTTCTTATTACTATTCAATACTGATGTGTGATTATCAAATAAATTGCTCTTCTTAGAAAACTGATTTTTTTCTTTTAATACTGCCCACTCTGCTTTCATAATATTTTTTGTGTCAATTGGATTATGCCCAAACTTTATTTCATCATCTCTTTTCTTTCTTGCGTATTCTAAATGTTCTTTAATTGCCTCTTCTCTATCTTCATCTTGGTATCTTTCTAATTCTCTCTCATTACTCGATTTCTGTCTATCTTCTACTATCTTCTGCATTCTTAATTGTTGATCAAGATTTCTGAGTAATTCTTTTCTTTCTTTATTCCGTTCTCCGAATCTTTGAATGATTTCTTTAACTCCCATTGTTTTATCTATGTTTCTCCATTTTTATATTAGAGGTACTAAGCCACAATCCTCGCTATTGATTTAAATGATATGTACCCTACTAAGAATATTACCAATACATAAACTGCGTTTCCTAAATATACTCCAAATAATAATGAACTTATAGTTAAAACTACCATATATATTTTATTTGAAAGTCCCATCTTCGCTGATACAAAACTAATAAGTATTATAAATGCAAACATGAATAACGCTGGACTTCCAAGGAAAACTTCTAATAAAACCTTTTTGAAATCCATTGGTGAAATAAATTCTGCCACTTTAATCAGCCCCTCCTACAAATTCTAAACAAGCTATAGCAAATCCCATTACATAAGTTGATATTATTACTCCTAATAACCAGCTAATCCAATCTACTCCATAACTGAATACTAATGTAACTAATGACCACATATCTGAAGCAAAGAATCCAAACACTGCATAGGCTATTATTGCCATAACCATTCTTCTAACATCAAGACTTATTCCAGAACCTAATATTTGGACTCCGGTTATTCCACCAAGTATTGCCATGGCTAACAACGCTAATAATATTTTCTTCCAAAGGTTTGTACTCGTGGACTTTATATCATCTACTACTCCTGAGGGATCTTCTCCAATTGATCCATTATATTGTGTTGTTGGTTGTATGATTGTATCGTTATCTATCATTAAAGTTCTTACGTTTGTTCCTATCCCATCTACTCCGGCAAGAGCTAATGTTAGCATTATTCCTACCGAGATAATTGCATAGTAATAAAATTTCACATTCGTTCTCCTTTTATAATAAATCCAACAGTTATTATCATTGTTATATATACTAGTAGGTCCCCAAAGGATAGTATTGCATTTTCAAATATTGATACTTCTGGTAATATTCCTATTGTATTCATAAATACTAGTAGACCAGTTATCATACCCATTAATGCTGCTTCATTATTAATTCCATATCTCATGATTATTCCACCAACTACTAATAATATTATTAATACTGATATTAATGCTTTACTAAATTGTCCTTCATCATCTCCAAGTATTCCAAATATATCTGCGTTTATATAAGTTGTTGTTCTTTCAAACAGATAACTAAGACTATATTCACTTGTGCTATATGTCTTCCAGTATCTTGTAAAATTGGTAGTAGTTGAGTTTACTACATAGTAATGTCCCATAATTATCTTAGAATAGTCTGTAGTGTTTACTTCTACGGTTAAGATTCCTCCACCTTCATTTGTAGAAGACTCTGTACTTATTACTGTACCGTTATAACCCTTTAATATAAATCCCCAACTATCTAATGTCCAATAGTCTGTTGAGATAGTGTAACTAAAATTATAATTAGTATCTTTCTTTAAAAAATCCTCTGTTGGTGATAGGTAATATGATATTCCTTTTGTAATGTCATCTATAACTGTGTCGCTTGCCCCTCCTCCTAAAATAATAGATTTACTTTGTCCGGTTGGTGTATACGTAAGCTCGAATACATCGTATCCTTCTTTTGTAAATGTGAATTCATGTGAGAAGTCTGGGTTTAACCAGAATGTTGCAGAACCTGTATCATCTGTTGATCCAATTGCTACGTTAGTTATTTCTCCCTCTAAAATTCTAGTTCCTATTATTTCTACTCCTGAGATAACTGAGCCAGAAGGACTTAGTATGATAAATTCTTGATATATACCATCTGATATTCCAAGTAAATAAAGAGTTATATTTGTTGTTATGTTAGTTAATGCTCTATTATCTGAAGAGTATGTTCTTTGTGGATAATTACTTATTTGTTTATATTGTACTGAAGAGTTTAAGTTTAATGTTCTATTTGGTGTAGCACAAAATTCATAATTAAAGTTAGCTGAAAGATTTATATATGCTAGAGTTTTATAAATCGTTCCATCTCCCAACCAATAATTAAAAGTACTCGTAGGAATGCTTGCGTTTATTATACTTGAATTTTGCTCGTCTTTAAAACTTATATTTAGGAAAGTTGTAAAGTATGTTGCATTGCATAGAGCAAAAACTGTTTCAGAAACATTCTGGTATGAGGTATATGTATTTTGTGCACCATTTAATCTCCAATAAACTGAATGATTTCCTAAATTTCCTGTAGGGATTTGGATTGTTCTGGTATAATCGTTTCCAGATTTTGTTGAGGTGTATTCTGTTCCATTATAAAATAGAGTTGCTGATGTTGCACCCTCCACATTTATAGAAAAAGTCTCGGTTGCAGTTTCATAACTTGTCGTATTCTGTGTTCTATTGTTTTCAAGATAAGTATAATTCCATTCAGCAAAGCTTGAGACCTCATTTCCAATACTATCATTTGCATAAAAAGTTACATTTGTAAAATCATCTACTAATATAAAAGATGTTGTGTTCTCACTACAAGTCACTGTGGTATTTGTATTATTATATTCATACCAACAAGTATCTATATTGTCATCTGTTGCTGTCCAGTTAAAAGTTTCGTTTCCTCCAATAGTTCCAACACCCATATCTTCTTCTGGATAAGTAATGTTAATAGTAGGCGCAATCAAATCAATTAAAACAGTTCTATTCTCTAAAGCAAATGCACAATCATCATCACTATCACACGCATAACAAGTCCAAAGAGTAGGGGCTGTTATTGTTCTGTTTACATCATAATTAATGGAAGATAATAATATTGTAGTCGTATCAACAAATCTTACATATTCTACTTCAACATTTGAATTTCCATAAGGACTAGTTGAATCAGAGATTGAAGTAAAAAACCCTATTGTATCTGAATTATCATAAGTAAGAGCTGTCCAATTACCCCACGAACCATCCCAATAAACTCTATAATTAAGTTGAGTATCATTAACAGGAACAGCATGAATAAGTGTTCCTGTTTTTGTTTCAGAATCATATCCAATAGTTCTTGTCAATAAAACATCACTTCCTAGTTTAACCTGCATATTAGCACTACCTTCAAAACCTCCATAAATAGAATAAGTTGGTATTCCAATCATTAAAGAAGTATTTGCACTTAGGTTTAAAAGTTTTGATTGTATATCGCAACTAGTAACACTACTTGCCTCACCACCATTATAATAAGTTGTTAATTTTGCGCGTCCTCCAGTTTCAGATATTGTCGCCAATCCCGTTCCAGAAAAATTTGTTGTTTCTGTCCAAAGAGATGTATCAATCGTTCCTGTATCAAATTCATCATAAGTAGGATTTAAGGTATTCCTAATCGCCCAAACTCCTGTCTCATTTGTCCATAAACTCACATTCTCTATTGTCGCCCCGCCTGTCACATTCACAGAACAATTATAAGTAACACTTCCACTATAACTAATATTATTATTCGCAGGGGCGTTTAATGTTACCATCCCACTACTCGTTCCTTCTGTTCCACTTCCTGAATTATATAATAAAGATATTTCATCTGTTGTTAGGCTTCTGTTGTATATACGGATGTCGTCTATTGAGCCATCAAAAAAATAATCCCCACTCTTACTCCCAATATGCATTTCATCATGAGAAATAAAATTAGTCTGACCTGTAATTGTTTTTGTTTTTCTTGATATTCCATCTATAAATATTTCAAAATCATCTCCATTTCTTACACCAACAACATGATACCAAGTATCTTTTATTAGATTTACTGCAGTTGTAACTGATGCTCCACCACTATCATCATCTCTCATATTTAATCTTATTTCATCATTATATGTTTCTAACTCATAATATTTAGTTGAACTTGATGTGGAACTCCAGATTCCACCCCCTGCCGAAGTAATATTATTTAACTTTATCCAAGCGGAAATAGTATTTGTAGTATTAAGTGGAAAATTATTTATAAAAGTTGTATTTATATAATCATTAACCCCATCAAAAGTATAAGCACTCCCATACTTCCCAGAAGTATTAAGTGTCGCACCGCTTATTGTCCCATCATTAAAAGTATAACCGTTAAATGTTCCGTCATTAGCTTCTTGTGTATCATTCAAAGTTGTTTGATTAGCATTATTAAAAATATATTGTGAAACTAAGCCAGATGATAAATCACCACTTGCTCCCCATACTGCCCAATCAGTTGTCCAAATTCCATTAGATTTAACTTTCCAATCTACCGTTCGAGTTGGTTTCTTTTGTCCATCCAATCTTAAAAGATAATTTCCAGCCCTTACAACATCACCTTCTTGATAATTAATCTTTCCAATATGAGTTCCATCTTCTACTTGCTCACAAGTTTCTGTTTGTGTCCCATTCAAATTTATTTCTTTACTTAATGTGCAAACTGTTTTATAATCTTGAATCTCTCCTTGATAACTAAACTGATAATTTCTTATGTCTTGATAAATCCAAGAACCATCTTTCTGTCGAGTTTCAAAAGTAATATCATCAATAAGAATCCCATCATTATATAATGTAATTTCTTTCTCTGCGAAACAATCAATTCCACACACATCAGAATTATTTATAAGTTCTATATCTGCAACCTTACTTAATTGTAAAAAGGGGATACCTAATACAGAATTTCTAATTTCATATTTACCATAAGCAGAAGTTGTTTTATCTTTTAAAAATGAATCTACATTATCCCAATCTACTCCAACTTTTTCTAGTGGAGTTACTGATATTATATCTAATGCACTAGCAAAACTAATCATAAACATTCCTAATAATAAAAAGACTAATAGTTTCTTGGTCACTTTGTTGCCCCCACCACGAATCCTAATGCTAAGGATATGAAGAAGAATATTAAATAGGGAATCATCGCATCCGCCAAAATGCAGCTGAGCATCGTTCCACCACTTATTGTTGTATCTGAACAACTCATTGCATCTCTAAATGTTGTAACGTCATCCATAATGAAAGGAATTAGTAAGACCCCAAAAATATATACAACTATTCCTATTGCTAAACCAAAGAATATACTTCCTCTTTTATTGTATCTCATCTTATAATTCCTCCTACTAAAATTCCTGCGAGTCCAAGTATAGTTCCAAAAAATAAGAAAGGCATAATGTCCCAACTCGTACAGTTTGCTCTATCTTGATCTGATAGAGAAGAAACATTGGAACAATTTAATTCTGAAGTAGATGTTGATTCACTTACTGCGTTAGTTAAAATAGGCGTCAAAGCAAGACCTAAAATAAAAAAAACAACTCCAATCATAAGCAAAAAGAAAACTGTTTGACCTCGTTTATTCATTAAAACCACCCCTTACTTTTTCCTTTCGCCTTTTTCTTTTTAAAGAATTGTATCTCTTCTACTTCTCTTCCTGCTTTTTTTAACCTTCGTTCTTTTCGTTCTACAATTCTCATAGGGTCCTTAGTAGAAATTCTGAATTGGTTATTAAAAAATGTAGTCGGTGCTATCTTTTCTTTTCCCCTCTTAACAAATCCAGATGCTTTAAGTGATGTTCCAAGTTCTTTTTTTAGTAATTCAAATGCCTCTTTCTTTGTCTTTGCTTTTCCTATTGAAACATCTACTCCACTTTCCCTTGCAAATATTTCAAACTCTCCTTTCACTACTTTTGTTAATTTTCCTAATGCTTTTTTTGCTGGGGTAAGTTTTGTTGGTGGTAATACTATTGGAGAAGGGGATGGTGTTGCTATTGATGGTGTCTTGAATACTTGTGAAGATCTTAGACTTAGTAATTCTTTTTGTGCACTTATTTGTTTTGTTGCTTGTATTAATTTTTGTGCTTGTAGTTGTTTAGGTTGTTGTATTGATTTTTGTGCCCCTATTTGTTTTGATTGTTGTATTGATTTTTGTGCTTCCATTGATTTCATTATTTCTATCTGTGCTGGTCTTTGTAATTGTTTTGATATTCCTATTTGAGATTTTACTTGTAAAATTTCTGCTTGTGGTTGTTGTGTCTCAATCTTTGATGGCCCTAATATACTTGTTATTTGTGGAGTCGTTAATTCAAACTCTCCTTGTCCTGCAAATACTGATTCTGTTTTTGTTCCACCTATTCCTCCAACTATTAAAGGCAATGTTTTTTCTACTGAAGTCTTTGGTAATGTTTCTATTATCATTCCTGTTTTTACTACTATTGGTTCTGGTAGTGGTACTTGAGATACTGCTGGCGTAGTAATAGTTTTTACTTCTTGGAATGTTTTTGATAATGGTGTCTTCTTTATATCTGCGGGCTTTATGAACTTGATTGCATCTCTTGGGTCTGGAGTTGGTTTAACTCTTATTATTGTTGTGTCTAACTCTGGTGTTCTTCCAGTTGCCCTTGATCCTGGTAGTGTAACATCTTTAAAGAATGTCTTTGCTTGAAATGATTCTGCGAAATCTGTTGATCCCAATGGTCTTGTTTCTGTTACTGATACTGCTCTTGTAACTCTTTTACCTTTTGGTATGAATTTTAATTCAGCCGTTCTAACTGTTGGTTTAATCTTTAATAACTTTTCAGATTCTATAAATGAAGATGTTCTTTTTATATCTGCTTCTAATATTTTTGGTACTTGTTCTAATGGAACTTTTCTTCCAACTATTTGTTCTGCTCTTCTTTGTAGTAAAAACTTTTCTGTCTTTGGAAGGCTCTTAAATTCTTTTAATGATATTGGTGCATCTGTTCCTTTAACTTTGATTAAGGTCCCATATCTTCTACCTTGTATTACTTCTGATACTAAGAATGGTTTTCCAGATACTACAGAAGTTGGTGTTATTGTACTGAATGTTCTTGCAGGTATTATCTTTACGCTTTTTGGTCCAACCTTTAAATTAATCACTGGCTTTCCACCAACTGTAAATAATTTCTCTGCCTTTCTACCTACTACATCGGCTACCTGTCTTAATCTTGTTGTTGTAATTACTTTTATTGGTGGAGTTACTTCTCCTCTTATTTCAAATAATGATACTGTCTTTGGCTTTCCTGCAACTTTAACTACCTTGCTTACTTCAACTGCACTTGAAGTTTTTATTGGTCTTGTTGGTGTTCTTGTTGTTACTGGTGTTCTTGCTAACTGAAATACTTTTCCTCCTATAATTGCTGTTCCTAATAATGCTTCTGCTCCACCAAGAACTCTTTCTAATGGTTTCTTTGTTGGATCTAATGCGGTTTGTGTTCCACCTGTAATAAATCCAGGTGCGAATACTACTGGTGCTGCTCCAATTACAGCTATCTGAGTTCCTATCTTAACTCCTTGTCCTACTCTTTCTGGTTCAAATACCTTCACTATTCTTTCTCCCTTAGAGGGTATGATTACTGTCCTTTCAATAAATCCACTCTTTGATTCTGGAGTAACTGTTCCAAATTGTGGTTCTAGAAATGATATTTCTTTCTCTTTTGTTGATGGCAGTGTTACGTCTATTCCTTCTGGTAATACTTTTCTAGAGATTGCTTCTGCTCCAGCTCCTGCTCCAGTTGCTATTATTGATAATGCCTTTTTTGGTACTGTTGTTGTTTCTACTACTGCTTCTCCAAGTGTTACTGGTTTAGTTACGTCTTTAACTGAAGATCCTGTTATAAATCTAAAAACTTCTCTTGGCTTCTTACCAGTTACCTTCTCTATAATTTTTGAGGGTAAATCTTTTACTTTTCCAAAGAATGATTGTTTAAATGGTTGAACTTCTCCCTGTTTTAATTTTCTTTGTTGTTCCTCGAAGTCTTTTCTAGTTGGACCTATTTGTACTCCTTCCTCTTTAATAATAGAAACTCCTCCAGTCTGTCTTGCACCACCGCCACCTTTTCCAGGAGCATAAGTTTTTATTTTTGTTTCACCAGTTAATAAATTCTTAACTTCAAATATCCTTCTATCTTTTTTTCCTTTTGTTGTTGTGATTTCTAACTCTGCTTTTGTATCTGCTTCTATAGACTTTCTTGTTTCTACTCTTCCACCGGATGCTATAATATCTGCTCTTTCTTTTTGTATTCTTTCTAACTCTGCTCTTCCTTTTCTTTGTTCTACTATTTCTCTTGATATTCTTGTCTTGTCTTCGAATGTTTTTGCTTCAGAAACTCTTTGTCTTTCTTGGTCTCTTAATGCTGTCTGTGTTCTTGTTGCTGCTAATTCTCTTGCTGCTTGTTGTTGGGCTTTTAATTCTACTGCTTTTTGTGCGGCTACTTGTTCTGCTGCTTTAGATGCTTGGCGTCTTGCAAATTCTTCTTTAAAACTTCTACCAGATGAACCACCGCCTCCACCATATTTTCTAGGGTCTGTAACATATTCCTCAACACTTCCCCATGTTCTACCAGTTTTAGGATCTACAACAACATCTTTAGATGATGAACCAGAAGAAGATTTCTTTTCTGCTGCTAATCTTGTTTTTGTCTCTGCTATTCTTTTATTAAAATCTGCTATTGAACCAGCCATTTTATTCTAAAGCCTCACTAGAATTTGTATTTCGAAATCTATATTCTTCAACACTATCCCACTTTTCTCCAGTTATAGGATTAATAACAATATCTTTTTCTTCTTCTATATTTCTATTATCCTTCTCTAAATTATTATAAGAAACAATACAGACACATCCCACCACTAACAAACCAAGGACGGCAAACATAATTAACTTATTCATTTCTCTCACCAATTTTATTTTGAGACTTATACATCGTAACAATGTAACCATTCCCATACTTCCAATTAAAAGAAATAATATTAAACCAGTAACAATTAATTTACTCATTAAAGAAACCTCGTTTACTTCTAATTCTTCTGAAAGTTGGTTCGTTAAATTCTTCTAAGGGTTCTCTACTTGATCTTGGAAATATTCCAAAATCATTTGATTCTCGTTCTAGTTCTAGTTCTCGTTCTTGTTCAATTAAAGATAATCTTCTATTTAGTTTTCCCTTTTGATTTTCTATTTTTCCTTGATGTCTTAAAATTTCCTGTCTATATAATCTTTTTTGCATTCCACCCCGTAACATTCTTGCATCTATTTTTGGAACTTTTATTGCATTTAAGATATTTAGTCTTCTTCTTATTTCTTTTTCCATTTAAAATTCCCCCCTCTTAAATTTCTCTAGGTTATTTTTAGATATATCCATCTCCATTAAATCCTCTATATCTATCCCAGCCTTAACAGCTTTTCTTTTCTGAAAATCAAAAGATACTTGATGATTCCTAGTATTTACCTTTTGGTTTACAAAGTCTTTAAATTTCATAGGATTACGAGTAAAGAACTATTTAAATATTAGAGGTACGATTAAGACCTTATACATTTATAGTATTTTTTCTTTTTTTAACCAATTAACTTCATCTTGAAATTCTTTATTTGGTTTTAAATCTGGTTCTTCTACTCCATATCTATTCCCAATATCATTCATGATCTTTGTAAAGTTCTGTGGGGTAAATTTGTTAGTCTCTAATTTTCTCCAATCTTGATCTCTTACTACTAACTCAAACTTAATCCCCACTCGCTTTAACTTGAACCATTTCTGTCCTTTATATCCCATATTATAACTTTCCTGTAAAAAGCATATATGCACCGTAAACTACGACTGCTGCAATTATAACATATAAGAATGTCTTTGCTCCTGCTGCTGCTTTTACTTTAATAGTATCTCCAAGCATTCTAGCCATAATATATTTTTGACCATGTGTTTCGTTTTTTTCGTTTTCTCCGCGTTTCATTTTGATTGGATTCTTTCTCCATGTAGGTAAAATTACTACAGGATATTTTCCATTCCACATTCCAATTTCATCTCCCCTAATAGAATGATATGTTTTATCCTTTAAACGAATCGTACTATCTTCTAGTTTTTGTTTTTCCCCAGAGATATTTCCATTTTCATCTACTTTAATAATTCCAATCCATCCCTTCTTTAATTTATTTTTACGGACCTTAGCTTTTCTTGGAATTTTTATTTTCTTTTTCTTTATGGATGCTTCTTTAAAATCTCTAAGTTTTTCTAATTCTTTTAATAACGGCATTGATTTTTTTTCTTCTTCCATTGTTTTTCCTCCTTTCATTATGTATTTTTTATTCTCTAAGTATTCTCGAAATGTTTTCCTACGAGATAACCTGCCATAAATGTTCCTAAGTAAGTTAATACTCCCCAAAATCCTGCTTCAAATGGTCCCATGTGTAATAGGAATGGAGATAACATATAATCTCTTGCGAAATATATTGTTCCAAATCCAATTAATCCAAAGACAACTCCAGTTACACTGAACTCTGCTAAGTTCTCAAACATTGAACTAAGGAATTCCCACATATCTCCTAACCATTCAAGACTAATGATGTATTCTAAACTCTCACAGATCGAATCCCAAATTTCTTCAAACATTATTGATCTGGGGCCTCCCTACCTTTCTTTTTAAACCAACCAGTGTTTTTAGTTTTACCCTTTGGAGAGACGTCTGCAAGTTCTTTCTTCATCGTGACAAGTAGTTTCATTAAGAATCCTTCCTTTGATAGAGATGAGTCTGTTTGTATTGCTCCCATCTTTTTAAAGTAATCTGAAAATTCTTTATCTCCTACAATTTCCTCACAAAATAAACTTAGTTCTAGATAAGTTCTTAATGGCAGTTTTGATTTTCCTAATTCTTCTTCATCTAAATTACCAACCTTTGTTGTTTTTTGTTTTTCATTTATTACTTTAGCAAAGATTGCATAAATCGATTGTTTACCTTCAGCCATTTGTCTTAATACTTCTTGTGCTTGCTGTTCTGTTATATCTTCAGTCATAGTATAATAATTCCTCCCCTTTTTCGAGAGCATCTTCTCTGGTGCCGTTTATAATATCTTTAATGCTATTTATCAATTCGGGTACGGTCTGTTTTGTTAGGGCTGATATAAACCATAATCCTAATCCGCCTAAGATTACTGCGTTGATTATAAAATCCCAGTTCATTTGAATTTTTGTGAACGATGGCCTGCACGTTGAAAAAATAATGGGGTATATCCGAATTTTACCAACTCGTCTTTTATGTAATTTATTTTCTGAGTTTCTGTTTTAAATCTTTTAATATATTCTTTTAATCTTTCTATTGATTTCTTTTTCCAATCATCGTCGTCTTTTAAATCAGGATGTTCTTTTATTACTCCAGGCTTACTTAATTTTAATCCATGTATTGTAGTTGTTGTTCCAGTAGATGTATCTCTAAACATAATATTGTTTTGGTCTACGATTGTTTCTACAATATCTCCTCCCAACTGAAATGTTCCTGCGATCATTTTAATTCCTCCTTAATAAAAGAAAACGGAGTTCCAACTAATGACTTTTTCCCTTGTATCTTTTTATTCATTTTGTTTTTCCTCCGTTTATTTCTAAATAGCAGTTGAAAATAAAAAACTGCCCGAATCTAATTATTAATTACCAGCTACTGCTTCTTTTAAATCAAGTACCAAGTTTCCAATCCAGACTAGATATTCTTCTTTTCCCATATCTCCTGCTGGTGTTCTATAAACTAATCCCATTTGTGTAGGTACCTCTGCTAAACTAACTCCTGAGGGTTTTACCTCTGGTTTGATTTCTTCTGTAGCCTCTTCTTGTGTTTCTTCTTTTTTATTCATTTTGTTTTTCCTCCTTACAATTCATTAAAGTATATCTTGAATCCATTCCGTCAAAGATACCAAACATACTATTGCTCCAATAAATATTGTGACATATCCAAAATAGTTTGTTAGATTGTCTCTATAAATTACAATTCCATTTCTTATAATCCAAACTCCAAGGAAAGTCATTAGCATTCCAGTTAAAGCAGATAGTGGAACGTTTCTTCCAAAGAAACTTAACAAGGTTACCGCATAGATTATTATTATTAAGATTATTACTAGGGCGATATTATCATTTCCACTTCTTCCAGATGATGTTACTTTGAAATCAATACAACCGGTTTCTGATTCATCTGCATTTCCACAATAATAACAATAAGTATAAAGTCCTAATGTTGTTGTGTTTCCTCCATCTAAAGTTTTTGAATAATATGTTCCATCCTTATCAAATTCTATATTAGATAAAAGTAATTCTCCAACTTCATTTCTAACACTAGTTATATTACAAAATGTACAGTTATTACAAGTCTGATAAAGTAAAGCATCTTCTCCTTGTTTTACTGGTTCTATTTCTACTGCTTGGATTAGGGCCATACTAAATATTGTTATAACTAAGAACATTAATATTTTATTCATAGGGTTAATTCTATTTATTTTATTTGATTTTTTATTTGCCATTTATTTTACCTCTTGTTATTTATGATGATGGATTGCTTATCCTTTCTAAATTTAAACTTGCTGAAACAGGAATATCAAAATCAGTATCTCCTCTTAATTCAATAGCTGTATTATCTACTCGCCATTGGACTTGAACTTTCTCTCCTTCTTCGGCTACGATAGTTCCAATGTATTCTATAATATCTACACCAGTACTTTTAAAAGATTTAGTTCTTGAGGCTTGTAAACATCTTGCTTCTACTCCATTGATAAGTGTTCTAATTAAAATCTTTGCTTCTTGAACTCCGATATTATTATTATAAGGATGTATACAACCTTGAACCCTAACAATTCCATCAAAGTTAATTGTAACACTTTCATTACTATCAGTTAAAGTATATCCAGAAGTTGTTTCTTCTGCTACCATTACATTCCATGAGATATTTTTCCATGTGTCTGTTGCTGTCTGATTTGTTGATATATTATTATGGACTTGCATAACTTGATTCTTACCTGAGATAAATTCACTAGCGGTTATATCTCCACTAACGTTCAAATTTCCATCTTTATCTAAGCTCATTAATTCTTCTACATTAGATATATTATTGTCATCTAAAGGATTAGTCCACCACTTAAATCCCTCAAAAAATCTATTAATAAAACTCATTGGTGCTGGAGAATAAGACATTAATCCAGTTTCATTACCTTTAATTGGACAATCACTATCACAAGCATAATTAGTTCCTTTAATATATATAGACATATTATATCTAAAATCATTTTGTGCTGTAAATGCTGCAACAGCAAAGGAACCATTATTCCCATTGTATTCTGTAAATCTTGAAAGACCATCCCTATTATCATTATTCATCATTTCTCCATCAAATGTTGCGGTTCTATTTCGAGCTTCATCATTAAATATTGCTATTTGAGTTCCATCATCATCATACATTCTAATCCCATCATCACCAACATCAAAATAACTTTTACCATTTATTGAAATATCTATTGAATCATTTCCACAAATAGTATCGCCATTAGAAAAGTTTACACAATATATATCTACAATAGAATTATTACTCATATTTAAAGGTCCAGTCATATTGTCTCCACCGAGATTCACATATAAAGCACTAGCCTCAGCAGTTGTAGAATAGTTTCCTTTATCTGCCGACCAGTTCCCTAAAGTGTCAATGATTGTGGATGTATAATAATTTGTCTTGTCTGCTGTCCAGTTCCCGACTAACCCCACTATTTCTGTAAACCTAACAAAATAAGTATCAACCCAAGTATCGTTTGAATATAAAGTGTTTGCATGAGTTTCATTCCAAGAAGTATTAATTAGAGGATTTGCATTCGTAGCATTATAATATGCAAAGTTATCTATCTGTATTTGAGTATAGTAATCACTAATACTAAAGTCAGTTGAATTATAAAAATTATAAGGATTAGATATTGGATAATAAAGATCTGAAATATAAGTTCCATTAAAAGAAGCATTCATAATTGGTTCCCCATTCCATAATAAATTAAAATCATCATCCATAGAAAGATTCCCATAAGTTCCATCATCTTCTACAAAATGAATTCCCCCAGCATCATTATCTTCTCCTAAAACATAGATACCCCTAAGTCGATTTGTTTCATTTCCAATATCATAATATTCATCATCATATGGAATCATATCTCCTTCAGAAGTTATAATAAATCTAGGGTCTCTACTTGTCGCTAGGTAAAGTGGTGCTGTATCAAATGTCCCAATTATTAATCTCTCTCCTTGTGCATCAACATAACTAGAACCTGCCCTAGGAAATCCATAATAAGTTCCAGTTGCATTACTTGAATAGGTATAAATGTATAAATCATTTGTTCCATCTGCTAATACTCTTATCTGTGCAGAACCTGTATCACCTAATGTTTCTACTTCTAAAACTGAAAGATTATTTCTTCGTAATGTAATACTTGTATTAAAAACAACATCATCATAGAAATCAACTAAACCAAAAACTTCTAGAGCATCGTAAAATGTTACATCATCCCAGACAAACAAATCATCCATTATATCTAAGTCCTCTGTGAAGTTTCCATTCCTCGCAATAAAATCATTTGAGCCTAAATTAACATCACCTGTTGCTCCAGTATATGGAACAAACTCATTTGATAGATTAGAAATATTTACGCCATCAATAGTTCCATCTGAGATATTTACGCCATTAATGTATCCATCAACAGTTATGTTTTCACTTGCGTGTAAATTAAAAGTATCAACTTCCTCTGCATTAATGTTTTGGACATAAAGATTTCTCCATCTCAAAGCTCCAGAACCAAGATCATGAGTTAAAGTAGTTCCAGGAAACAAATCTCCATAAAAAGTCATAGCATTAGTATTAAGATTAGCCATCCAAGTTGGAGAATCTAAAAAATCATTCCAAAGATAAAAGTTATTATTCAAACCATTAAATAATAATTGCCATCTATCTAATGTAACTTCTTGAAAAATCAATGAGGCATTTAAATTAGTATCTCCCCCATGAAGTATTATAGAAGTTTCATCTCCGGCATCATCTATTTCTAAATTTCCAGTCATACTATCTCCTGAAACTTCTACATAGGTATCATCGTCAGTTAAATCTCCAGTGTTTATATCCGCAGGAGTATCTAGGTCATCCCAGTAGTCTGAAGAATTTGTATGAATATTAGAATAATTAATTGGAACTTCTGGATTGAAATTGATTCCGATTTCATCTAATGATCCATCGAGTCCGAGTTGAAGATTTGCTGAAGAGAAAGAGATTGAAAAAATGAAGACGAGGAGAAGAACTGAAAAATTAACCACCATAAAGGTCTTGGTCTTTATCTTCTTCTCCTCATTTTTCAAATTATTTTGCATTTATGTAGATTTCCTTATTTACATTAAACCACTATTTCTCAAACCTTGTGCTGCTATTCCAATTGCTGTTGAAGCAATAGAAAGGTTGTAAAATAATGTTGTAAGTCCAAGGATTGTAGAAGATGCACCTGTAATATTTGTATTAGCTTGTGCTCCTGCTACTTCATCTGCTACTGTTGGGGCCAATGTGACTCCTACCAAAATAACGATGAATCCGCCTATAATATTTCCTAACATTCTTTATTCTCCCCTCCTTAAATTATGAATAACTTGTTGTTTCATAGTTCTTCTAATAAAGTTCTATTTATATATTAGAGGTATGATTTGTTATTTACGAGTAGTTAATAGAAATGGTTCATTTATATACTTTTTAAAGATTATTTTTTAAAAACTAGTACATATTCATGTATTCTAACTGCCTTTCTCTTGCTGATAAACTTACCGCACCTGGTAAGTGCTACAGTTGAAGCACCGTTCCAAATTATTTCATCCCAGAATTTAAAGCCAGCTTCTTTCGCTAACCTAACAACATCTCCATTAAAATGTATCATCTCTCCTTTTTTATCTCTAAAATTTCCAACAACCCATACGCAAAAAGAATTTGGCTTTAATGAATTATATGTGTTTGTTAAAACTTTTTTTATACCACCTAAGAAAGTATTATAATTATTATAATTACTAATATCACTATCCAAATTGCTATATTGTTCCAAGTTATAGTATGGTGGGCAAGTGAAACTAAAGTTGTATTTCTCTTTCTCGGGAGTATATGTAACACTATCTTCAATTTTTATGTCAAACTTTATTCTCCACTTGAGAAACATATTATTTATTCTGTCTACTTCTTCTTTTCTAAGTTCTACCCCAAAATATTTATGGCCCATCTTACTTGCGATATATCCCCTAGTTCCTCCTCCTGCAAATGGATCATAAATATTGGAATTGTATTTACAATATGCTGCAAGTATCATTTGAGCTAGGTGTGGATTAAAAATACTTGGCTTTCCTCCGTTTACACCATTTCTTCTATACGAGTCTTTAGCATTCAGAGATTTACGGCATTGTGATTTGTCGCCTACTTCTTCTTTAAGAGTGGCGGTTATACTTCTGTCTGGTTTCCAAATAGTAGATGGGAGAAAACCAAGTCTATCTATCATTTTTGATTTACCATGTAGAATTCCATTGTCATCCATTATCATGTCTACGAAATTGATATTTCTATCATAAAAGTTATTTGGTGTTTCCATTTTTCCTCTGTTTCAGGTCAGTCTTGACCTTTTTTAGATTATCTTCTACGGTTAACCACTGATGGTTCTCTGGCGAGAACCATTCCTCAACTTGTTTTGTGTCTGTTAGGTCAAATGCACAGCAAGGTTTGATGTGGTCGATATGATATGACTTCCTATTAAAGTCAGTTGGAATTTTGGACATTAGTTTCTTTATTATTTTATCATAATCTATATTGTAATCTTTAGACTTTCTCACTTTTCCTGTTTTGGAATATTTATGGAAAGCTTGTGTAATTCTGAGCCTAAGATTTTTTTTCATTCTAAAGTTTAAGTCAGTTTTCCTTTTATCGTTTTCCCACAATCTCTTACCTTCTAGATATTTTTCTTTATTGGTATTCTTTTGCCATCTTCTTGAGTTTTCTTTTCTTCTCTCAATATTATCCTCTATGCTATAATACTTTTTTAAATATTCTTGGAACTTATCTTTATTTTTTTCCATCCATCCTCTATTTCTTCTCTGTATCTCCTCTTTATTTTCAATATAGTATCCTCTCTTTCTCTCGCTTTCTGCTTTTTTTAACTCAGGGTTAAGACTTCTTTTTTTATGATACTCTTTCATATATGCTTTTCTTTTTTTCTTGACTTCTTGTCTTTGCTGATACTCTTTCATCTTCTCTTTTTGTTTACCTGTTGCTTTCATATAATATGTTAGGAAATATCATTTATAAGTCTTTCTAACCATTTTGGAATGACAAAATATATTGTCATGTTATTTATAATTAATATATGTTTATAAATCTTCTTCTTTTTTAACTTCAACCCTCTAATTTATAAACAGACTAATTATAAATAATGTATGTTAGTTAAAGAAGGTTACCACAAAATCTATTATCAGAAGAATAAAGAGAAAAGTAAATCCAATTTTCAGAAATGGTACACCCAACCTGGGAATAAAGAAAAGATGAAGAATTATATGCGAAACTATATGCGAAAAAAGAAAGGAATTAATAAAAAAGATTATAGGAGAAAAGATTAATGGCTGAAGAACACGAAAGACAGGTTTCAAAATTTAGTTCTGGCGTGAATCAACTTCTAAGACTTGATAATCTTTGGAAAGATGCGAATAGTCATTCTCGTAGTGGAAGATATTCTTTATGGAACAATGATCTTGATACGGTATGGAGAGAACTTGCTAGGGATTTAAATGATAAAGACTATGATGTGAAAAAAAAAGTATTTGATGAATTTGATACTAAATTAGGAGAGGCAGGGAAATTTTTAGACTTTGGAAGTGATACTTTCGATGATGTTTCTCCTGAACAAATTGATTCTAGGTCCGAACATTATAAAATTCTTAATCAAAAGGAACTTTTCTTACGTCGTTTGGAAAATTTCTTAGGTAAAGGAACTACTTGGGATGATGAAGATGAAGATGGATTTGATTAGATGGCAAATATTAAAATAATTGATAAGAAATTTAAGAAACCTATCGTTTATTATATGGATGAACGTTTAAAATACAATATTGATACTAGAATCATTCCGGCACTTAGTAAAAATGATAAGGATTACATAATTGCTATTGATGGAAGTGAAGGTTCGGGGAAATCTACTCTTGCTTTTCAAATTGGGAAGCATGTTGATGAAACTTTAGACTTATCTCGTGTTGTTTTTAGTGCGGAAGACTTTAGGCAAGCAATTTTTAAGGCAAAGAAGGGTCAATGTATTATTTATGATGAAGCTTTTACTGGATTGAGTTCTAGGGCTGCACTTTCTGGAATAAATCGTGCTCTTGTTGGTTTAATGATGCAGATGAGGCAAAAGAATCTTTGTATTATCTTAGTTCTACCTACTTTTTTTCTTTTAGATAAGTATGCTGCTCTTTTTAGGACCCGTATCTTGATTCATGTTTATGAAAACAAAGGAATTCGTGGTTATTTTAGAATTTACAGTAGAAAATTAAAGAAATTGCTTTTTCTTTATGGGAGGAAGGACTATTCTTATCCTAGAAACATCCGTACTAAGTTTAAAGGTAGGTTTTATGGAGTTTTTGCACTTGGAGATAAAGAAGAGGATGAAAAGTATCGTAAACAGAAGGCCAAGGCATTGGAAGACACCGAAAAGAACCCTATGAGTGCTGGACAGGTTAGATATAGGGAGCAAAGAGACTTATTGTTGTATTTATTAAGGAAAACTACCAAAATGAAGTACAGAGATATTAAAACATACTTAGATGACTATGATTTTAGTATATCTTACCAACAAATATCCAAAATATGCTCAAAATTCGGTGATTCAAGTCCAGAAGTAGAAGAAAAGGATGATAATAGCACAGATTAGTTCTAAATAGTATTAAATTCGTCGATTTACGTTGATTTACGTTGATTTTATGTCAATTTATCTCTTTTTTGTCGGTTTCTTTTGTCTTTTCAGGGTAAAGTTATGGAAAAGTGTCGGTTTTAGTCGGAAAACAGGGTGTTTGTCGCATTCTCGTGTCATATATATTATATATTATAGGTTTTAAATGATAATGATGGGCCCACATCAAAAAGAGAAGGTTTTTTGGGGGTTATCTAGGCATTGGGCGTGGTTTACCTTGAGATTACATTGATTTACCTATGATTCCAAGGCATTCGACACCTTTTCTACACTAACTAGGCATGGTCCTGGAATATTTTCAAGGCATTAGACCTTTTTTGGTATTGTTTTCAAGGCATTGATGCCGGAAGTGTTATTTATAATTAAGAATCAAGGCATTCGTGTATGCTGGATCTAACTTCTAGGCGTTGGATAAAATAAGTGCCAAAAAAGGATAACACTTAGTGTTATAATGGGGTGTTTTTTAGGCGAAATTTTGCGTTTATTTTTTCGATTTTTTTAAATTTTTTTTTAAATTTTTTTGTTCATGGAAAACTTAACTTATCCCCGTTTGAAATTTCGCCCTTTTACTCTGCGACTAATTGTTTAATTAATGAAAACTTATATAGCACACCGCCACCACCGGACAGCACTCGCCACCGCCACCCACTAACACACACGCCAGACTTATATATAACTCACAGACTCTACACGAACTCCGCAGACTTACCCCTTGATTGCTTATGGAAACACAGAAACGAAACCTTTATAAAGAATGTTATTTATAAATAGATATGGAAAAGAGGATTAAAAATATATACCTTATCGGATATTGTGATAAGAGAATCAAAACATATAAGACAAAGATTAAACCCTTGGGTTATGTTGTTGCAGGTTTAGGTTTTGTTTGTTTGGGTGTTGCTATATTTCCAAATGGGCTTGGTGCTTTATTTTATCCGCTTGGGTTTGGGTTGCTTGGTTGTGTTGGAATCAATACAATTAAGACAGAGAAGAAACTTAAAGATAGATTAAGATTTGCTTTGTGGAGGTTTAAGAAATGGTAAGAAGGAAAGCGAAGCATAAAATTATGCCTACCTCTATTCGTGCTTATGGAGAAGTTTTAGAAACACTTGGAGAAAGACAGGCCCAGGTTTATGCTGTTATAAGAAAGTTAAAGAGTTGTAATAATCAAATGATCTGTAATTTTTTAGGGTTACCTATTAATAGTATTACCCCACGAGTGAACGAACTTAGAAAGTTGCATATTGTTATGATGGACAAAAAAGATATGTGTCCTTATACGAAAATGCTTACTTGCTTTTGGAGGGTGAGGAGGTTTTTATAATGGAACACTATTTAAACTTTCTAAGTGATGACATAGAGAACGGGCTTTTAAAATTAAAGCGTGTTGGTATGACTCGGAGAACTTTAAAATTTAATGGTGTGCGGAGAGTTGAGGATTTTATTTATTTGCCTCAGTTTAAAGAGTTTGTTATATTGAAAACTAATGAGGTGTTTAAAGAATGAATTTAAGAAAATTAAGAAAATTATTAAAAGATAAGGATAAAACCGAACTCACAAATTATAAAGGGGAAGGGTGGGTTTTACATATTTGTAAAAATAATATGCCCTGCCCGTTATTCCATAGTAAAGATATTAAAGAAATTGAAGAGTATTTAATAAATGGGGAGTTTTTAAAATGAAAACACAACAAGAAAAGATAATTAATAAGTTTGAAGATTTAAGTTTAAAACATCATAAATTAAGTTTATTATTTAATGAACTGTCCAAAAGTTTAGAGATTAAAAATATGGAAATAGCGGAAGCTAAATTAAGTAAAGATGAGTTAAACCACTTTGAAGAACTTTTAAAATGATTATACATATATTGTTTACTTGTGACGCACATAAAAGCCACTCTTCGAGGAGTCTAAGGGGAGTTTTTACAGATTTGAGTTTATTAGAAGAAGCAAAAGAGACTTTAATAAAAAATGAGGTTGCAGAATATGACGAAGAAACAGGGAATAAAAACGAATTTTTTGACGTTGTAAGTATTGAAGAAAACGAATTTGAATCCAATGGAGGATATTTTTAACCCTTTATTTATGGGGAATCCCTCACGTCGAGGTTAAAGGCAGTAACTAAATAACAGGAGAATAAACAAAATGGATATAAAAGAAAAGATAAAAGGAAATTTAGAAAATTTACAAGCGGAATATAACAGCCATGTAATAGATTATGAAAAAAACGGAGAAGAAAATTTTAATAAATGGTTAGATATTTTTAAAGAAGAAGATTAATTTAAATTTTTATTAAATAGTTGGCGAACTTTAAACGCAATGACTAAAAGAGGGGCAAGATAAACTTTATTTTGTCTATATCACATCAAACTCTTTTAGTCAGGAGAGTCAGGCATAATTATTTTATGTCTGGCTTTATTTTTTCTAAAAGAAATCATTTAAAAGATATTAAGGGGTTTATATTGATCCTAATAAAACAGGATTATGTTAATAATTCCTTCTAGGTTTCTGTCAATGCCTGGAGATAATCTTTATAAATCCCAATGCCTTGAAAACAAGAGTAGGATGGGGTAGTCTGGTTATCCCACTTGACTCATGATCAAGAGATCGGAGGTTCGAATCCTTCTCCTACTATCCAATGCCTTGATACCTCTAATATTTAAATAGTCAATGCCTTGATTTCTTATGAGTTTTTTTGATAGAGAAAAAGAAAAGGAGTTCAAGGCATTGGGATTAAAGGATCAGAGTAAAAATATTCGTGTTCTGGACCAAGTAGGAAAGACAAATGTTAAAATTGATTCTAAGAGAAAGGCTTTAGCTCCAGGTAAAAGAATTAGTTCTTCTGGGAAAGAGTATTGGGAAACGAGAAAGAATAGATCAGACTCTGTTGGTAAAAAGATTTAATTATTCTCCTTCATTATTTTCATTTTACCATCCTCCACACTTCTCTCCAGATAAGACTCTCTTTAAAATTCTAAACGGATAAATTATTATACCTATTAATATTAGCGGTATTAAGAATATTCTTTTTAATATGTTTAGAATGGATCCTAATATTTTTGCAGTTAAAGAACATCCAAATGTATGATAATTTCCTGTGAAGGAATGTGTTGAATATTCCCAGGGATATATTTTTAAGCCACAAACAAAACAATAATCCAAATATCCATACGCCTCTTCTATTTCTTTATCTGTTGGTTTATAATCCTTCTGTGGTGAATCATCTATCTTCTTAATTAATTCAATTCTTTTAGTTTGACTTAGTTTATTCATTTATAATTTCTTTATAACTCTTTATTATATCTTCTGTAAACTCTAGTTAATATCCATCTCCCAGTTTTAATATCAAAAATATCTTCTTCCTCTGCAATCCATTTTGGATTTTTCTTTAGGAAATATTCTATCCACTCTTTTATTCTTACTATTGGATGGTATTCTACTCTTGTCTTTTCTTTTTTATCTATGAACTGTAACTCGATTACACCCATTTTCTTGAACTCTAGCATTCTTATTCTGCATTCCTTTGCGAATATTAGACCAAATGTTTTCATTCCTATACCAATTCCTACTGATGATATTGCTAAGCTATAGAATAACGGAACTAAACCTAGGAGTGTTTTTGCTGCATTTGATTTCTTTTTCATTAATTGATTATTTCTTCTCCTCTTTTTTTGCTAATGATTCTCTCTCCTTGAAAACTGCTATGGTTTTATGAACATAGCCCAAACTTACAAATTTCTTATGATTACTCTTATCCCAATAAAATACCTCCTCAGTTATCTTCCTGTAGTTCTTTCCTTCTTGATATGCTGCAATAATCTTATCATCAATCTTTAGAGCCTTTCTTCCCCACTTCTTTCCTTTGTATGATCTTGTTACTCCTCCTTCTTTTCGTATAGCCATTTTAACTCGTTCAGATTTCTTTTTAGATTCATCTTCTGCACTCTCTCCAGCGTTTTGGATCATAAAATCCCATAGCACTTTGAAGATTCCTTTTAGTAATTCATCAAATACTGGGTTACCTGTTGGCTTGAACTTATCCATTAACTCCCAGAAATTAATAATTGAATGCTCTGTTATTGAATAAACCTTCTTTTCGTACACTTCAAACATTACTTTCATAAAATTAAAGAACTCTTTTCTATTCCTAAAACATCTATCATATTTCCAGATGACTATATCTAATCTCTCTTTCTTAGCTCTCTTAACTGTTGCTTCCCACTTTGGACGTACTTTCTCTAGCTTATATGCAGAACCTTGCTCTGAGACTACTTCAACTACCTCTAGTGACCTCTCAGCACAGAACTTGATACAATCTTCTTTCTGTAGTTCTGGGTTCTGATCCTTTGTACTTGTTCTTAGGTATATTATTGCTTTCATTTTTGTGTTTCCTTCTTTGAGGATTATTTCTTGCATTCCTTACTCTGCTGATGAATACCCATATTAAATGCTACTTGGTTACTTGTGGATCCAATTATCTTTTTACCACACTTTTCACATTCACCGATGTATTCAGTTACCTTTCTGATTTTTGTTCGTTTTGTTATTTTTGTTTCCATACTATACCCTATATACTAGAGTATTTAAATGTTATGTATTGCAAAGTTATTAATCACTTTTGTTACTACTTTCGCATCTTCTTCTGTGTGGAAGTAAGAGATTGGAAGACTTAATGTCGTATCATGTATTTTTTTAGAAATTGGGAATTCTTTATCTACTATTCCCTTTATGGCTTCTTGGTGATGTGGGGGAACTGGATAATGGATTGCAGTTAAAATTCCATTCTCTTCTAAATATTCTTTGAGCTTGTCTCTTTTATTTGTTCTTATATTATAGATATGATAAATATGTTCTCCATTCTCTTTCAATACTGGCTTAATTATTCCTGGATTTATTATGAGCTTGTCATATAGTTTTGCTAATCTAACCTTTTTAGAATTTATTTCATCTAATTTCTTTAATTTGATACGAAGAAATCCTGCTTGAATCTCATCCATCCTAGAATTATATCCAATTATCTCATTATAATATTTTTTATTTGAACCATAATTTCTTAGACCTCTTATTTTCTCTGCTATCTTTTCATCTTGAGTTATGACTACTCCGCCCTCTCCTATTCCTCCAAGGTTTTTTGTTGGATAAAAACTAAAACATCCACAATCTCCAAATGTTCCGACCTTCTTGCCATCATATTCAGCACCATGAGCCTGAGCACAATCTTCAATGAGTTTTAATTTATAGGTATTCACTATCTCCATTATTGAATCCATGTCACAGGAGAGACCATATAAATGTGTAATCATTATGGCTGAGGTTTTATTGGTTATCTTTTCTTTTATTTTTATAGGGTCTATATTATAAGTCTTAATGTCTGGCTCTACTAAAATTGGTTTAAATCCAAATTCTATTATAGGTAAGATTGTTGCTATGTATGTATTTGAGGCTACTATTATTTCAGAACCTTTTGGGAGATCTAATGATAATAATGATAATCTTAATGCGTCAAGCCCAGAACCTACACTAATACAGAACTTTGCCTTATTGTAATCTGCAAATTCTTTTTCAAATTCTTGAACATTCTCTCCAGAAACATATCTTCCAGATTTTAATATCTCTGAGAACTTCTTCTCATACTCTTTAAAGAAGAGTTGGTTTGATTTTGCTAGATTCTCGTATTCAATCATTTTATTTTTCCCAGGGTTTTTCATAAATGTAATCATTTTTATCATACTCTGTTGATGCTGCAGTAAGCAAGATAGCATCTTTACTAAATTTCTGCATTGTGTGCCATTCTCTTGGCTCTAAGATTAAACATTTAGAAGGTCCATTAAGTAAGAAGGTTTTTGGAACTCCTTTTGAATCGTAGACTGTTACTTCACAACTACCACTTATACAGACTGATGCTTGAATAGTTTCTTTATGTCCATGCCCTCCACGGATAGAAGAATTAGGGACACCATATATCCAGTATAATCTCTTTATCCTAAATGGTATTACTTTATCAAATACTGTTAAGCTTCCTCTTGGATCTGAAAAGGTTGGTAAGTTAATTAGTTTTGTCATTGTTTTTAATAAGATTCTTTAGTTTATATACATTACATCTTCCATGTATTGCTCTCCAAGGATATTTAATGCAATCTCTAAGTGTTATCTTTTCTACATTCACTATCTTAATTGAGGGATTCTCTTTCTTTAAGAAAGAATTTATTTCTTTTAATCTATTTAATATTGGTTTATAGATAATATTAATAACTTGTTTTGACAATTTCCATCCACATAAATCTATTTTATCATTCTTTAGATATTTTAATTGATGATAATGATAAAACACAATCTGAGATTCTCTTTCCTTTCCTTTTTCTCTAACGTATATCTTCTTATCCTTTTTGTAAATATCATATTCTTGTAAATTCCATGGAGCTACACCTGCACCAATGTTTTTTATTACATGGATACCCTTAAATCTTGTTAGCCAATCATCTAAGTATAACTGGTCTCCAAATTTTCCATCTTCTAATCTAGCATAACACCATTCCAAACATCTATTCCTCCACCATTTTAAAGCTGTTAATCCATTCTTATCTTTTTTGAAGGTCATAAATTGAACACAATATTTTCCAAATCGTTCTCTTTTTTTTGTCGATCTGAATAAACTATGTAACGAGATAGAAACTGAACTCTTTCCCATCTCCTGAATTAATATCTTTGGGTCTTGATAGAATAACATGTCTGCATCAATATAGGTACAATTATTTTGTTTGAGTTTCTCTAAAACATGGAGTATTACTGAAGAAGAACAAGTCCAACAGTATTCTGCTTTTGAACGTGTAGGTTTTATTTTTAATAACTCTGGGTCTTCAAAATCTTTTAGAGATATGACTGTCATGTGTTTAAAATTCATATTGTTCAAAATCTCTAATGTCTTATTATCAAATGCTACAACATATAAATGAAAATTTCTTGCATGTTTTCTTAAATTCCTATATAATAAAATCCCTCTATTCAAATATGCTGAATCGAATAATGTACAGTAATTATATCTCATTTATTTATCCTCCAAAATTTTCCAAAATATTTATCCCATATCTCTGGCTTGAACTTTCCAAAGCCACCAGTTGGAGTAAACGTAAACTCTCCGAAATATATTTTATTATTAACTTTATATAAATCGATTCTAACATAAGAAAAATCAGCGGATAGTTTTTCTGCTATTCTTATCATTTCTTTAAATTGTTTTTGTGTTAAGTTTTCTATCTTATTTATAGAATTATAGTATTTATTTCTATACCCAAATTCAAAATCTAATCCTTTTCCATCTTTATCAAAACAACTTCTTTCAAAATCAAAACAATCTTTATCTATTTCTTTTTCAGAATCTACATTTATGAATTTTACCTTACCATCAAAGCAATGTATTTTATAATCAGTTAAGGGTCTATTCTTTTTTCCATTCTCATCTGTTAAAAACTCTTCTATCATTATATATGGTTCTATGTTTTTATATTGCCATTCTCCAGAATAATGATAATAATTTTGTTTGAGTTTTTTAGAGAAATATTTTATTATTTTTGCTCTATCCATTTTTCTATAATCATCTTCGGTTCTTATGAAATAATGTTTTCCCATGGAATTATTAGTTTTTATTACGAAAGGTATATCTAAGTAGTCGAAATTTATATCTTTTGGTTTTCCATAGAATAATAGAGGAACTAAATATTCTTCACCCATCTTCTCTTTAACATAATCTCTCACTTTTAACTTATCTGAACAAAGTGTATAAAAAGAATTCCTATCATAAATCAATCTCCATATTATCTTCTCATTAAATGTTTCTGGATTCTTCCAATTTAACCATCTTCCATACGCATATTTAAATTTTAAAGAACAGGATAACTTATCTGGCAATAGGTTCCTTTCAATAAACTTTAATATTTCTTTTGTTTTCATTTTAATGATACCTTTTTTAAAGTAGCTCTTAACATATCTAAATAAAGTTCTATTTTATCTAAGCAAATAGATTGTCTGATTTTCTTTGAGTGGATTAATGGGAACGGCATAGTATTTGATTTCTTTTTAAGAAATAGATTGTCCCAAAAGTTCTCAGAAGTATTAGAAGCTTTTTTGTTTGAGAATCCAATATTCTCAACAAGATTCTTTGATGGTGAAATACATAATCCATTCTTTGTCTTTATTGTCCAGAGCCATGGATAAGCCCATGTATCTGTATTTCCAGACATAACATTTCCAAGTCTTTTTAACATTAATTTTTGTTCTATCATGGATGGATATTGCTTTTTTATCTTAGTCTTTGTTATTATAGGAGCATTCTTATAATTCTTCCATGCTCTTCCCCATGTTGCCCATCCCCAAATGTTTGGATGTTTAGAAAAATAATAAGAATCTTTAACTAATCTTTCACAATTAAAATTGTTTCCACTTATTTGCATTATCCTTTTGTTATTCTTATATTTCTTTAATAGTTCTTGACAAAATCTAAAGAAGCTTTGGTCTGGGAGACAATCATCTTCTAAGATGATTCCGTGTTTAACATTACTAAAGAACCAGTCTATTGCTCCAGAGATAGCTTTTTGACATCCTAAATTCTTTTTTCTGAATAATGTTTTTACATTACATTTCCAATCTATATTATTTAAAATATATTCTCTAACAGCTTTTATTTTTTTCTCTTCTGTTTTGTTTCTTGGTCCATCTGCTCCTATAAATAATTGGGTTGGTTTAGCTTTTTGTATTTCTGGGAAAGTTCTTTTTACCGTGTCTAGCCTATTAAAGACTAAGTAGAGAACGGGAGTTGTTAATTTAAAATTCATTCTTTATCACCTTAACTTTTATTGTCATTAACGAATATACATTATTAAGATACTTTTCTAAGATTTCTAATATGAATCCTGGACAATACTTGAATAGTATTGAATGTTTCTTTTTAAAAGAAATTAGTTTGAATTTATCTTTTTCATATGGTCTGAAAAATAATCTCTTTAAAGAAAAATCACTAAACCAATTATTGTTTAATGTATCTGTATGAGCACAACTGCTTCTATAATGTGGAACTATTATTTCTATAACTGCTTCATCCTTTGCGATTCTATGTAATTCTCTAATGACTCTTATAGGATCCTTCATATATTCTATCACATTCCTTGAATAGATATAATCAAAAGTATTGTTATTGAATGGGTATGGAAATATATTAAAATCGAATGACTCATCTATTCCTTTATTTTCTCGGATGTCAATATTTATCCAACCCTCTTTTATATCATCGCCACATCCAAAATGAAGTTTCATACTAATAAAACACCTCATCAAATTGAGCATAACCATTATTTAATAAATCCTTAAATTCTTTAATTATCTGCGTACCTTCAGGATAATTAACACCCCATATTTTTATTGGCCCTCTAAAGCCATTATAAAATATAAACTCTCCACCTTCATATCCATAATTACGAAGTTGTTTGATTAATGGATCTGATTCTGTATGTATAAGTTTCATAGTAGGGTAATTTTCAAAAGCATCATCTAATAAGAATAACTGGGAGAATAAACTTTTAAAAACTTTAGAAGATAAATAAACCGTTGCACCCATAGAATTTGTGGTTTGTCCATTAAAGGAAGGAATAATAAAGGCTACCACATCTAGTCCACTACCATAGTCTATTAATTGGTTATTATAATAAGCATATCTCAAAGGTATCATGGATTGAACATTCTTATAGATATATGTAGCAACGGGTTGTTCAATTTTTATTCCGGTATTGACCCTAACAGTTTTGACAATTATTCCAATAATAGCAGCTTTATTAGAAGGTAAAAATATTTGTTCTCCCTTTTGTTCATATATAATATCTTCATGCAAATAACTCCCACCACTAAATACCATTATAGTTCCATTAGCAGTTTCTTGCATTTGCCTATCGTTAGCGGGCATTATTGGAATGGAAGCTAATCTATCGTTTGAATCAATAGCCCCACCACCAATACTACTATATGCAGAATACTTCCCTAAATCAGTTTGGTCAATTAACAAATAAGATACATTCCAGGTTTTCATATAACTAAAAGCACTATCTGGATTCGGCGTTGTAAGAACATACCTTCCAATATAATGGTCTGCTTGGATTCCACCAGAATGTCCACCATCTGTAACAGTTGGTCTCTCTCCAAGACTTTGTACCCAATAACCATAATCCCACCAGTGAATAAAAATACCATTACTTTCTGTGTTATTACGAGTCCATTCCATCGCTTCTTGCCATTGAGTATTAGCAGAAGGTCCAGCATATCTAGCCTGAGTAGAAACATTATTATAATTTCCTATAGCAGAAAATGTAAGTCCAATAATTGCAATCACAAAAAGACCCCATAAAACTATTTTAGAAATCTCTTCTTTACTTTTTTTAGCATAACTATAAATCTTACTAATACCATAAGATGCAGAAAAAGCTACAAATGGGGCTATCAAAAAGAAAACACGAGCAGCACTCCGACCATTAATCAAAGTAAAGAATAAAATAGATAAAAGTAGGATTTCGGAGGCTCTAACTTTTATTTCATCATCCATTGCAACCATCATCAAAACAATTCCAAAGATAATTAGGCTTAACAAATAAAATGATTGACTAAGGAAAGTAGATCCATTAAATAGATAATCCGGAGAGATTCTACTAAATAATATTCCAGATACAACAAGAACCCAAGATCCGATAAAGAGATATTTTAATTTTGGCTTCTTTATATTCATTGCGAAATTAATTCCAACAATAATAACACCGAGAAAAAATAGATAGAAAATAATCTGTCCACTTTGAGCAATCCATTGAATCAAATATGGCTGAGAGTTTTCTGCTACAGTAGAACCCAATCTATCACTTCCACCAAAGGGATTAATTAATTTGATCCAAATATCTGCGATAATGCCACTGATACTTTTTCCTAAGATAGTTAATCCAAGAAGTCCAATTAATAAGGTAACCACAAAAGAATAAAGAGCTATATATTTTTCAAATATAATATTTTTCAATCCATACTTAATCTTAGAAAAGGTAAAATCAATTAGAATAAATACTGTCACAAATGGAACCAATAATCCATAGGAACTCATAGACCTTCCAATCATATCTAGCCAAGAATATCCAAAGATAAGAGGGAATAATGTGGCAGATAATATTAACAATAAATAGAATACAATAGCTTTCAAAGAATCTTTCTTAACAAAAAACCAATATAGGAAAAATGCAAATGGCATTGTAGTTAATACAAAAGTGATAGCCCCTCCCCAAGTTGCTAATACAAGTGCAGCCATGAATCCTCCAGCAATAGAATAAAAGATAGTATTCTTCCAGCTTTTCTCAAAATATTTTAATCCTAGGAGATAGACTAAGAAAAATGCAAATATACTAATCATTCCAATTGCTTCGTGGTCTGAGAATCCCGCCATAGTACGATAAAGATAGGCTGGAGCATAAGCAAGTAATGCTGTAGATAAGAGAGCAACAATTTTTTTTCCAGATAAAGAAAGACATAGAAAATAAAATAAAATAATTCCAACTATATAAAATATGACTGGAGAGATAACACTAATATACTGAATTGTAATAGATGGGTCAAAGACTCTAGCAACATTATAAATTTTAACAATTACTTGTGGCAGAATTTCAGGATGCCATGCAACATTGATAGAAGGACTTCTCATTATATCTACAGCAGGCATATTTCCTCCAGTTTCCACAATAGTCTCTGCCATTCTCATAAAGTAGAAAGGGTCTAAAGCCAAAGGAATATATTTTCCTGTCGTAGAATCTTTAAGGAGAGATAAATTAGATGTTCGAATCACTGAAGATGATATGATAATTATTGCAAAAAGGATAATTATTAATAATGTTTGAAATTTTCTATTATTAATAGTCCTAATAGTCATTTCTTTTAATTCTTCATATTTCATTTTAATGCCTCAAGATAAATTTCTTTTAGTCTTTTATTTCTGTGTTTAATTGAAAACTTTCCTTCACTAACTACTTCTTTACAGTTTCTACTCATTGTGTTTCTTAGTTTTTTATTAAGAATTAGTTTCTCAACCTTCCCTTTTAAATTATTGACTATATCTTCATCCAAACTTTTTAATATTTCTGTAGAAACTTCTGACTCTTCAAAAGGGGATTCTATTACATATCCTGTTTTGCCCTCTTTAATCAATTCTTTTCTACTATGTCCCTCAACACTAACTACTGGTAAGCCAAAACTCATAGCTTCAATTATCGCGAAACCAAACGTATCTGTAAATGAAGGATATAGAAAGATGTCTGACATTGGATAAATCTTCTCTAGAAGTTTTTTATTGGAAACCATTCCATGAAACTTTATTCTTTTATTCTTTGAGTACTTCTCTAAAATTTCTTTTGGAATATCGGAGATAACAATACCCTCAACATTATTATATTTTTTAGTAATCTGGTCCATAACTTCAACAGCATAAAGTCCACCCTTAAAATAAAATCTCCTAGAAACAAATAACAATCTTAACTTATTATCTTTTTTAATCTTTTTAATATTCTTCAGAGGTATTCCTGGATAAACTGTTTCTACCTTATCTTTAATCTCAGGAAATTCTCGGACTATATCATCTCTCGCCCAATTAGTCCATGTAATAACTTTTTTACAAAAAGTATTTTTTAACATTTTAAGAATCTTTTTCTTACCATGTTTAGGAACAATTCCTGTAGCCCAGAATTGTCCAACATATTCCATATTGCAAATCCATGGAAATTCATTTCTGCTTAAACAATGTTCACAATGAATCAAATCATAATCTGAGGCATAAGGAGTATGGTGAGCATTAGGTATTGTAGGATATAATTTTTTAATTGATTTTTTAATTGCTGTTTTGAGAAAGTTATTAATCATCATACTATTTTTAGTCTGAATAAGATTAGATTCTCCCATATTTGCATATTCAATTCCTTCAGGAGGATTCTCTTTCAATAGCTTATATGAAGAACAGTCTGAAACTCTCCATGGTTTTTGTACATAAACTTTCATTTTATAACCTCTAAATTAAATTGAATATCTCCTGCTGGAAATGTGTATGCTAAGTATCTCTCATAGATGAAAGGGAATTTATTTGCTAACCATTCTAATCCTAATCTTCCATAGATTCCAAGATTAATATGATTATGAATTCTAAATTTAATGTTCTTTTTATTTATTAAACCATTAGACTTATTATTTATATCATAAGGATTAAATACAAAATAACTAAAAGGTCTTTGATGTGTTAAATCTGCCCAAGCATAAAATGATGAAAAGTGGGGTGTTCTAATCCATATCTTACAGTTTGGTTTACCAATTCTCCAGAGTTCTTTTATGAACTTATTTGGATTATCTAAATGTTCCATAATATCTCTAGCATATATTTCTTCTACTGAACTGTCATCAAAGGGATATGGATATTGATTTAGATTGTGGATAACATCTATTCCTTCATCCTCTATAAAATCTACATTGACAAATCCCTCTTTAATATCTTGGCCACTTCCCAGATTAATTTTCATTTTTTTATTGATCTGATTTAATTTTAAACATCTTTCTATCTTTAAACTCTTCTTGCTTTCCCTCATTCCATTTTGAAGTAGGTCTTAGGTAGCCAACAACTCTGCTCCAAATTTCACATCTAGTTTTCATCTTTAACTACCCACCAATCTGTTCTAGAAACATAAGGTTTTAATTTCTTCTCTGAACAAAACTCTACAAAAGCTTTTGCAACTCCATAGTTATCATGACTTACTGTTATGTCATGTCCTGCAAGGATTCCACCATCTTTCAATTTGTTCCAATAATTTTGCATATCTAACTTTGCTTGTTTATAAGAATGGTCTCCATCAATGTATATGAAATCTGCTAAGGGAACTATCTTAATTGCCTCATTAGAATATTCTTTAATCCAATTAATTTTATAGGCGGACTTTAATAATCTTTTTCTTGCAGTTAAGAATGCTTTATTTAATGTCTCGTTTGTTTGTCTTGGTTCAGTTTTAGAGTATTCTTCATGTTCTTCATAAGGATCAATTAAATATATTTCTTTTATATTCAATTCTTTTAAAATGTTCTTAGCATTTTTACCATCATAAGTTCCAACCTCAATAGCAGTAATGGGATTGTTGTTAAAATGTTTTTTAGCAAATCTTATTGAATGTCTTGGGAAACTTCTTACAATTGTGATGTTGAATTTATTTAAAATATCATTTATAGATAATTTCTTAGATGGTTTATCTTTAGTTTTTTTCTCTAAATCCCTCCAACATCCTGCATATCTTTGAAATCCATCTCCATCATCATAATATCCACCGCCATCCCTATTACAAATTTCACTTTCCTTATTGTAGTAAGGGCATTCTTTTATAAATTTACATTTCATTTTCTCTTCATTACTCCAAGCTTCATTAATTTATTCTTCATGAAATCTTTAATGCCAATGTATATTATAAATTCTTTTATTATCTGTCTTGGTGCTGAAAATTTATCATCAATAAAATCATGGACGGATAAATAATTATATCCCATCTTCCTAAATAATTTTATCCATCCATAACTATGATAAGGAAAGTTCATATATCTCATCTTTCTAATCTTTACTTTATTAGGGTAGTATCTCAACATATAATTAAAGTATAAATCCTGTTCAGAGAATCCAGAAACAGTTGTCTTATCAATGTTTTTCATTATTGCTTTCCATAATTCTGTTTCATCACATCTATACTCAAAATTTAAAATTTCTTCTATGTATTTTCTTTGATACATCATGTGATGAGTTGTCCCAGAGTATTTTGGGTTCTGCTTTCCAAATCCAAATATCTTTTCTAATATATCAAAGTATGGTTGATGTGATCCTGTGTCTACGTTATAAAGTGGGATGTCATTTTCAAAGAAAGTTGTTGGTTTAATAAACATACTATCTGCATCAATACATAAAACATTATCAAGAACTTCTTCTCCAGTAACTTTTAAGAAGTATAATTTTAAAAACTGTTGGTAATACCATCCAGCTCTTCCATCTGGAGAATACTTTCCCATAGTTTCTTTATTAAATGAGAATCTATTTTCACTAATAAAAGTAATATCCTTGTCATTTGGGAAATAGTCTTCCTTGCTTAATACAAATATCTTTCTATATCCTATGACATTTTCTTTTGCGTATTTAATACTGTTCTTTAAATTTTCTTTATCTCTTTCATGGCATAAGAATAATATATCAAACTCACTCATCTTCTCTCTCCGTCATTTATTTCTTCTAATTTATTAACTCCAAATCTTGCTTCATACTTTTCAAAATGATGTCTTCTTTCGATATACTTTTGTGCGAGTGCTTCATTCATCCAATGCGGTGCATGAATACTATGGGGCTGTCTATACTTTGGTCTCATTTTTTACCCCGTTTTGTTTTAAGGAGTTGCATGCCTTATCTTTAAATATTTCTTTACATTGATTTGCTATTCCACATTTATCACATTTACACCAAGTCATAGGACCATACATTGGATATTCTTTCATACCGCATTTTTTACATATAAAAATTTTCGGTCTTTTATCTCTTGATTCGATGTGTTTGTTTAATGTTTGGTTCATTGTTATTCTCCATGAAATGAAAGGTGATCACATTCAACACATAAGTTATCCTCAGATAATTCACCAGGATTACATTTCTTTTTACAATTAAAACATATATCTAATTTCTCTTTCTTCTCGGACTGTTCTCTTTCACGTCTGCTTTTCCAGTATTTACTCATGGTTCTGCCTCCGATACGTTTGTGTCTTCTCTTTCAATTATCCAAATCAATATAGCCATTATTGGAAGAGATAATAATCCCCACCAGGGTGCTTTAATCCAAATTACCATTATGCTACCTATTCCTCCGAAAAATAATCCGTGTGCATATCCATCATTCCAGGTATCTTTCATTCTTTCACTTCCGATACGTTTGCGTCTTTTAATTCTGTATATAAATTAAAGATAGTTATTAAAATTAAGATTATAAATTGAATAACACCAATCCAGCCTGAATCTTCTCCAAACATTATTAAACGAAGCATTAGAATTAATTGTAGTGAATATAATGGTTTCATTCTGCTTTCTCCTTATCGTTTAACACGCAGTTTGCGTCGCCATATTCTTTTCTATACCACTCAGATATGTTATGTGTTCCTCCCCACGACCTTTTATCTTCTTCTGGTGATGGGTCCATATAATCGTTTGCTGGTTGTTTTTGGAAATCTTTATCTTTAGTCCACCATTTTAACATTGCTTGTGAAAATTTAATTGATTCTCTAGCTATTTTAAATTCTTTATCTGTTGCATCTTTAAACTCCAGAGTCATTGCAAAATATTGGTCACATCTTTCACAGATTGGACCTTTCTCCCTAGCCATATAATGATTAATCATATTCATAACATCCATATCCATGAAAACCATATATGGTTTCTTTTCTTTTCCGCAAACATGACATATTTCTTTACTCATCGTTTAACTCCTGGGAGGCATCGTGATAACCTAAATTATAAGCAGCTACCATTAGTTGAAGTTTCTTTCCATTAAAAGTCCATCCTTTCTTACCAAAATAATCCATTAATTCAATGTCTGTTTTCCATCTTGAATCCTCCTGTCTTGCCTCTTGTTCTTTAACACAATCTGGACAAGTATAATTTGATTCATCTTCGTTTAATCTTCCACAAACATCACAATGAGTATTAGCGAAAGAATCATCATTAATTACCATTAGTCGTGCCTCTCCTGGGAAGCGAACCATCTAGGTAATGACAGATATAGGCATATAGCTATGATATAAGAAGCAAATAACGCATATCCTTCTCCTAATGGTTGATTAATTTTATAAATTATTGATTTAGACCCTATTGCCAAAATAACAGCAATGAACATATTAATCAACATATTAAATGCTATGAAGATAGATTTACAAATTCTTTGGAATTTTTTTTCAAATTTGTTAATTGCCTTTGAATCTTTCTTAGATAACTTGTGTCTTTTTGAATTTGTGCCTATAAACTTTATTAGAAATATCCCTAACCAGACAACAATCATTATAGTAATTATAAAGCTAATCAAATCGACGAATAGTTCTATCATTCACTTACCTCCGAGGAAGCGTCCTGTCCTAACTTTGCGTCTTGTCTACCATTATATTCTCTACCACACCACATCCAACCACCACCATTCTTACAACATACCCAAGTTTTAGATTTTTTATCATAATATAATCTTCCACCTAAACAATCTGGACATTTAGGATTTAACTTTCTTTTTTTAATTAGTTCAAATTTCATTTTAGCACTTCCTTTTCTTTTTGTTTTATGTCGCAGTTAGGACACATTTTAGTTGTGATTCCTTTAGACTTTCTTCCATGAGGAAAGTTCCTCCTGGTTTTTAGCTTTTTACTCTCTTTGCCACAAAAATCACATTTCATTGTTTCTTCACTCCGTCATTTTTATGAATAGTGTCAGGGCTTGATTTAGATTTCTCATGAGCAGAGTTATCCAATGGCGTGTATTCACGCACCCCATCCTCTAAATTAGTTTCCTGACTTTTATGTAAGGCGTCTTTTAGCATATGTTTAATATCCATAATTCCAACTGCTATAATTAATAATATTGCACATACATAATCTATATTATTTATTCCAATTATTCCCATAAACGCAAAGATTAATGCTGTAAATAAATAAATAAATCTTTCTCCTTCGTAGCTAATTATCTTCATTTTAATACCTCTTTGACATTGTTGTCGTCTTTAGATTCATGTAATGCGTCGTGTAGTTCAAGTTTAATAAATCTTACAGCATGTTCTAATCCTTGCATGTATTCTTTATTTGATTGTGGACTACTTCTACAATCTTCAATTCTTTTTTCAAGTTTCTTTATGGACTTGTGAACAACTTTAAATGCTTCTATTCTATCCATTGTTTTCCTCTTTGACATTGTTGTCGTCTTTAACTAATTTATATTTTCTTCCATCAATAATTTTAATCTCATTTTCTTTAGTAATTCCAATTTTTTTAAGATTACCTAAAACAATCTTTCCATCTGTTTCTAACTTGCCACATTCAACAATTAAATCTTCTTCTGTTGTTTGTCTCCAAGTGCAAGTTCCTGTAAATAATTGATATGAGAATTTTAATATTCCTTTACAAATTATTGACAAACCAGCTTTAATTCCATCACCAGCTTCAATTCCACAACCAGCTTTAATTCCATAACCAGCTTCAATTCCATAACCAGCTTCAATTCCACAACCAGCTTTAATTCCATCACCAGCTTTAATTCCATCACCAGCTTCAATTCCACAACCAGCTTTAATTCCATAACCAGCTTCAATTCCATAACCAGCTTCAATTCCACAACCAGCTTTAATTCCATCACCAGCTTCAATTCCATCACCAGCTTCAATTCCATAACCAGCTTCAATTCCACAACCAGCTTTAATTCCATAACCAGCTTCAATTCCATCACCAGCTTCAATTCCACAACCAGCTTTAATTCCATAACCAGCTTCAATTCCATCACCAGCTTCAATTCCACAACCAGCTTTAATTCCATAACCAGCTTCAATTCCACAACCTAATCCTAAAATGATTGATTTTGTTGTTATAACAGATTTCTTGAATTTAATATAACCAAGATTTTCATCACAAGTTATTTCTTCAGTTGTGTTAATTCCACTATCTTTATAATAGTTATCTTTGTCTAAATCTTTTTTTGTTATGTGTACCATTAGGCTGTTTCTCCCGTATTGACATTTAATGCGAATTTATCTAAAGTTTCTAATCTACATTTCCGACATAATTGAATATTTGGGAATGAAAAATCCATTCTTTTATGACATCTAGCACAAAGTCCTCTCTTTCTCATCAATCCAATTTCTATAATATATTTATCTGGGATTTTCATTCTATTTTCTCCTCGACATTTAATGCGAACTTGTACATCTCTTTTAATTTAGCATGTCTTTCTTCTGTAGTTCCTTTCCATCCTTCATAATTAATTGCTTTCATTAGTCTTGTTCTGTCATCATGAGATATTTTATTTTCCCACCAAGAAATTAAACTATTCATTCTTCTGCCTCGCTTTTAAAATCCCATGACTTTTCAAACATTCCCTTAACTAGTGGATTACAATTATGAGTTATCCTACTTTGAACTTCTACTCCGCAATTAGGACATTTCATTTTGTTTCCTCGACATTCAAAGCGTCGTGTGTTCTCTCTGCTAGAGTTGGTTCTTTCGTCGCCTCATTTACTTCTTCTAAAAATTCATTGTGTGTCTTCATTTTGTCTTTCCTCTCTTTCATGTTTTAAATTATGCTGTTGCATTAGATGTTCGACGTGGTTTTCTGTATAACCCTCGATTACCTTTCCGCATTTTTTACAAGTTTGTTTTTCCATGATATACCTAACCTAACCCCCTATTTAAAGGTTTCGTTTTACTTCGACTCCTCATTCTAACACGAATAGTTATCTAAACTTAATGTAGTTTCTGATAATCTCTTTTTAGTTAGTTCAATATATTCATCTTTAGATTCTACTAAAATACAATCTCTACCAAGTTTCTTACAAGCTACTGCCGTAGTTCCTGAACCACCAAAGCAATCTAAAACTAAATCTCCACCTTTTGAGGAAGTTTCTATTATTCTTTCTATTATTTTTAATGGTTTTTGAGTTGGATGTTTGCCACAGGATTCCTTTCCACCCATTATATTAAAAGTCCAAACATCTGTAAAATTCTCTTTAGGATTAAAATTTCTTCTCTTATCTTCATATTCTTTTTTGAAGACTTCATATTCTTTTTTGAAGACTTCATATTCTTTTTTGAAGACTTCATATTCTTTTTTGAAGACTTCATTGTTTATTGTTTGCAATTTCTTATAAATTTCTTTAGTTGGGAACACCCATTGAGAATAAGTAAAATAATGCTTAGAAACTACACTTTTTGTATCTGTTATTTTATTCACATAGTTATTAAATTCTAAATCAGTTTTGAAGTTAAAATATTCTTTTATTAATCTTTTTTGTTCAATCATATATTCTACTATTGGTGCAAATATTTTTACATTTTCTGCGTATGTTGGATTCTCTAAGTTGGTATTCCTACTTTCATTTGAATAAAATAAAATCTTTTCTGTTATGGGGGCATAACTTCTAAATAAATTCCACCCCTTTATTGTAAGATTGTTAGGTTTTACCCATATAATTGAGTTCTCTAAATTGAAAATTTTATCTAACTCTACTTGAATATAGGCACATATCTTATCATCTGCAAAAATATAAAATGACCCATTTATTTTCATTATTCTTTTTACCTCTAAAGCAATTTCATTAATCCAATTTATATATTCTGATAAATCTTGCCATTGATTATCCCAATCATGTTTTTCTCCCTTCCAATCTTTTTTCATAACTTGAAAATAAGGGGGGTCAATCAATACTAAATCTATACACTTATCACTAAGTTTTTTCATCTCTTCCAAAGCATCTCCTTTAATCACCTCTATTTTTACCATAGTGCGTTTAATAATCAAGAACACGCCTTCTCTATTAATTTAAATACAACATGAGTACAGGACAATAAGTGCATCTTCTTGGCTGTTTGTGATTCGTAGCTATCTACATAACTTCTCCATTCTCCTCTTAGTTTCATTTCTTTTTCTTCCATTTTTAATCAGATTGCGTCTTATGTTTAGGTATTTTCATAAAAACAAACCAATAAGTTGTTTTTCCTTTTGTTCCAATTCTATTAGAAATAATTGGTTCTTCTGGAAATAATGGTTTAATCTCTTTTATATCTATACTATTATCATTCCATTTAAATATCAATGTTCCATAATTATCCAATACTCTCCAACATTCATTAAACCCTTTTTTAAAATCCTCTTTATAATCTGTATCTTTTAGTGTTCCGTATTTCTTTGCAATCCAAGAAGTTTTATTTAATATTAAATGCGGTGGGTCAAAAATAACCATTTTAAATGATTTATCTTTAAATTCCATATTTCTAAAATCTCCTATTATATCTGGTTCAACAGTGAAGTTCATTCCATATTGTTCTTTCAATGGTAAAACATCTTTTCTTATATCTTGGAAAACTGCATTGGGATGATTTTTATTCTTCCAAAACATACGACCTCCGCAACAAGCATCAAGTATTAGTTTATCCATTGTTCCTATATGGTTTGGTAAGCATCTTAATAGCCTTTTCTAATTTTAGTAATGTTTTTTTATCACCTTGAAGTTTCCATACATCAAATCCAAGTATAGAACTTATGTTTGATTTTATATCTGGTTTTGTTCTAAATTCTGTTTTTATTTCCTTTCCACAAGTTGGACAATATTTATCTACCATATTCGTGTTAACTATCTTTCAAGTCTTTATTTAATTCCTTTTTGGCACAATCCATACAATATAAAAGTGGACTATAAAGTTCTTTCTGTATATGCTTTACTGATATTCCCAAAATTCTTGCACAAATTGAACAATGTATTGTGTAAGCTTTGCTCATTGTTTCACCTTACTTGTATTCTGCGTCGCCATCCTATAAAATAAGAGTAATATTAATGCTCCTCCGAATATACCGATAATATTCTCTGTAAAAAGCCATCCCAGAATTGCTCCAGTTAAGGAGAAATGAATCCATGAAAATGTCTCTAAATCCATTACGACTTACCCCCTGACTTATGTGTCGCTTCATAAAAGAAAACATCTGATAAGCTCTTGTCTGCTTTACATTTACCACATTGATAATTTGCCCTTCCGAGTCTAATTGACTTGGTCATACATCCACACTTCGGGCATGGACTTAATTCAAAATCATCATCCATTATTCTTGCCTCCATGAGTTTGTGACGTACCAATCTTAACTTTAATTCTCTTAACTATTCCTGTATCATAATCTTTCTTTACATTTTCGATAAATTTCTCCATTTGGTTTACGCTTCTGAATAAAAGGAGTTTTGTATCTCTTGTGTGATTCAACCACCAATCTCCACTTTCGTCTATGTAAACTTCCTGTCCGTCAAAACTCAATGCATATATTGGTTTCATTCTTGCAACTCCTTTCTTTTGTTAATGAGAATCTCTTTATCAAACTTTGATAATGGTTTGGTTACCAATGCTTTTCTTATCTTAATTTCTTCATCTACCATCCCTTTCTTTAGATTAAGCGTAGTGAATATCTCATGGAATAAAGCTGGAGGTATTACTGACCTTTCCATATTTCCTTTTAGTCCTTGAGTTCCTGTCTTACTTCCTCTTGGGGCTGCTTCGTGATGGCAATGTTTTGGTTGATTCTTTTTAAAATTGTGACAAGTTTTTGGATTCCATTTTGATAAGTTAGTCCAAATATCTGTAGGCTTTGCTCTTGAATCTCCATATTGACAATACCATGCTGTCTTTCTCCATTCTACTGGTAAGAACCATCTTGCTCTTGCTCTAGGATTTTCTATGAAGAAATGTATTCCAAGTGTTGTACAGATTTCCCCTATGTGTTTACATAAATCTAATAATCTTTTACCTATCTCCGCCTGTGGCGTTTTTGGAGATCGATCTGCGTCCCAGTGAGTATTTCCTGCAGCCATACTAAATGTTGTGCATGGTGGTGACATCCAAACAACATCTGCTTCTCTTATCCTATTCCAAACTTCTTCAGTTAATCCGTTATTTAAATCAATTGTGACATCACAATTAAACTTAGAATTATTATCTACTGTGAATGTTTCATGTCCTAGTTCTCTAGCAACTTTACTAAAGCTTTGAGTTCCTGCAAATAGTTCTACTGTTTTCATGGCGACGCCTCCTGGACAGTATGGGAATAGTTATCTTTTAATTTTAAACAATATTTGCACGTTACTTCATTCCAATCATTTGTTAATTTTGGGAAAGGTACTTTTTTACATATACAATCCGTTAATGGCAAAGTACTCTCTTCATTTTTTATTTCAAAATGTATCTTACTCATCTTCTTCCTCCATAGCTTCTTCGCAACACTGTTCACATAAATCTTGTCCACCATAGTGTTCCCATTCACAATTACCATTGTCTTCTTGAGTAAGTCCGCACCTCTCGCATTCACTTCCCATCTTCTACCTCACACTTCGCAAAGTTGATATATCCAGAATCCAATATCTTTAATATTTCATCCTTGTATTTAGTAATCTTTGAAACTCTAAATTCTAAATCAACTACAAGTGCTTCTAATTCTTCACCGATTCCTTCGCATAAAGCTTTTACTTTATTCTTGTCGCTCA
>Ga0222658_1000111_pt1 | contig 50377 bp, 76 predicted proteins | sample AntAcemetagen476_FD_179830 | JGI IMG/M metagenome (GOLD analysis project Ga0222658, IMG submission 179830) | Saline water microbial communities from Ace Lake, Antarctica - #476 | ecosystem: Environmental > Aquatic > Non-marine Saline and Alkaline > Saline | place: Antarctica: Ace Lake... | reverse complement strand
TACTTGATAAAGAACTGAAAAAATGAAAGATGAAATAAAAAAACCAAAAACAAATCGGGTTTGATATATTGTAGACTGAATGATGATAATATGTTATTTGATCGTTCCAGTATATGTTTATATCTATAACTATTTACTAAAATAACAGAGAGGTGGTATCAAATACCGCCTCCTGTTTCCAACGAAGCTAAGAAGCATATTATTACATCAAGGTGAACTACCCCACGGCTAAAGACCGTTGGGGCTTCTCGCTTCAATGATAGATAACCGCTCGTATCTATTGATACTTACTTGTTATTGCTACCTCTGCGAGAGTATACCACTACTGTTCCGTAATGGTGTGAGCCGAGTTTACTAAAGTTTAAGCTCAACTTTTGTGTATCTTAGTATATTTTCAGCCGCTCAAATATCTCTATCATATTCTGCTCAGCATTCAGAACATTGATACATCCTTTCTGATAACTTTAATACTTTCTTTACATTTCAACACTTACTACATTGCTTGCTTGTTGGATACCATCTGCTAATTTGATGTGTAGTCTTTCAATACCAATCTGCTTTGTATTGTAATTTATTAACTAATTCAGACCATCATTGATTTCAAATTGCTCTTGCTAGTTTATGATTTCACATCATTCACTTCACATTTAGATTTTCTAATCCTATCAAATCATATTCTTTTACTATACTTCTACTAATCTTATGTAGATAGTCATTTCTGTTATTGGCATTAGCTTTGTGTAGTTTAGCAATTTTGGTTTTCAATTGCTTGTATCTACTACTTCACTTCTGCTTTTTAGACATCCACATTTGTAGTCTTTCAATCTCTTTTGTATCTTGTTTTTTTGTTTTATATTTTTTTCAATCACTTGTTATTGCTAAGTCTTTTAATCACAAATCTATTCACACTTCTTTTTTTGTCTTCTTATCTTCTTTGATTTCTTTCTCTACTAATATACTTACATAGTATTTTCAATCTGTATCTTGTGATATTACTAGTGATTTTACTTTTCATTCTATCTCTCTATGTTTTATGAATTTCAATCATTGCTTCATCTTAGGTATGTATATTCTGTTTCATTCTATCTTGAAATGTTGTGGTATCTTTACTGATTGTTTAGATTGTTTCTTCTTGAAGTTCGGAAACCCTCATCATTTGGTAAAGAATTTATTGTATGCTACATCAAGATTTTCAAGTGTAGCTTGTAATGATTGACTGTTTACTTCTTTCAACCATTCATATTCTTTTTTCAAACCTACTAAATCATTTGTGTATTCATATTTATTTCGCTTCTTATCCTTGTTTTGTTGATAATCTTGTATGGATTTATTTAGATAATAATTTCGTACAAATCTTCAACAACCAAAATATCTTCAAAGAGCTTCTCTTTGATTTGTTGTTATAATTAGCTTGAATTTATACACATAGTTTTTCATACTGCCATATATAATGATTTATTTAGTAAAAGCAAGTGAATTTGTTAAAGTCGCTTACATCCTCAACGCTAAAGACATTGAGGTTTTACGCTCCTGTTATAAAACGCCAAAATTATAACTTTATTGTATTTTATAGGTCTTAATGAAATCTAATTGCAGATCAGTAATCCATAACGCTAGTTTTTTCTTTATCTTGAAATCCTGCTCCGTTGTGAGTTGGTCTTTTTTCATATACCTGTAAACAGTCATCTTATGGACACCTAAAATTTTACCGATCTGTGCGTATTTCAGTCAGTATTTCTGTTCTAATAGATGTAGGAAATTAAGTGTAGCAAATCAGGGTAGCATTATAGTTCATTTATATCATTAAAAAATTCTTGTTCATCCTCTCTATCTAATCTGGCCTGGGGATCGTCTGTTAAATCAGAGACACATTTAATCGGGCCTGCGTTTTCTAATAAATTATCTAACAACTTAGAATGTTCTTCTAATATCTTATTTGTTTTTTCATCTAACTCCGGTTCTATGGTTTTAGGTTCAGTCATGGGATCTATCACTCCGGTTTATAAAATCTAGCTTATAGTTGGATTTAATATACTACATATACATCATATTCATTTTACTCAACATCAAGGACAAGGTTTATTTATACCTCTCTATACTTTCTCATTCATTACTATTCTTTATCTCTACTCACTGCTCTTGTGATAGATGTTTCAGGTCTTTGAGGTTAGATATTATTTCTTCCATCACAGAGATTACTTCCTCTAGTTCCTTCATATTAGGATTTACTGAACTTAAATTCATCTCCCAGTATTTTATCAATTTTTCTATCTTTGCTTTCATTCTATATAGGCTTTTAGTCAATTAAAATCTAGCTTTGGTGGTCTCTATATGCTTCACATCATAGACAATCACAATCCTCTCAATGTCTCGGTTTCTTCAACATCTCTTTTATCTCTACTTCCTGCTCTTGTGATAGATGTTTCTTGAGTATTCTTTCTAGTAATCTTCTTTGTTGATAAGTGGGTTTGTAGTCTAGTGTAGGTGTTTTCTTAACATACTCATCTACTATTGCTTTTATCTTTGCTCTCATACTGTAAGTAAATCAATTAAAATCTAGGCTTCTAAGGTTTTCCTTAAATATCAGTAATTTCTTATGCTTGTTATACTTCATTCTTTTCAGCATATATCACACTCTCATCAGTGCATAGTACATACAGTTCATTCTCAAGTATCTCAATACTTATTTCAACATTCTCCACATACATAATCTGCTTCCTTTATTTTCTTTTCCATACTGTAAGTAAATCAATTAAAATCTAGTCAACTATCTCTATCTCATATCATAATTTATCTATTATCTCTTTTACTGTCATCTTCTTAGCCTCTTCATCTTCTATTGGTTCATAGTCTTTTATCAGTAATATTGTTCATTCGTTTTCTATCTCTGCTATATCTCGGTTTTTATCTTTCCTAGCAAAACATCATCATGATTGTAGTTTGATTTCTCAGGAAACTAGTGCATTTCAGGAAACTCGTGCATCTCAGTAAACTAGTGCATTTCAGGAAACTCTTGCATTTCAGGAAACTAGTGCATCTCAGTAAACTAGTGCATTTCAGGAAACTCTTGCATTTCAGGAAACTCGTGCATCTCAGTAAACTCGTGCATCTCAGGAAACTCTTGCATTTCAGGAAACTAGTGCATCTCAGTAAACTAGTGCATTTCAGGAAACTCTTGCATTTCAGGAAACTCTTGCATTTCAGGAAACTAGTGCATTTCAGGAAACTCGTGCATCTCAGTAAACTAGTGCATTTCAGGAAACTCGTGCATCTCAGTAAACTCGTGCATCTCAGTAAACTAGTGCATTTCAGTAAACTAGTGCATCTCAGGAAACTAGTGCATCTCAGTAAACTAGTGCATCTCAGGAAACTCGTGAGTTATCTTCCTGTGATAGATTACTTTCTTTCTCTATCCATCATCATAAATCTCATTTAGATACGTTTCAGAAATCCTTTAACGCCTTGATTTGGTATAGCGTTGTTCAGAAAGGTTCTTTGGTTGTCTTAGTTAGTTTGAATTTCATACTGTAAGTAAATCAATTAAAATCTATTTATTTATTTTGGTTAATATCTAAATCCCAAAAACATCTTGTATATTCTACTCCTGTCAATCAATCACAATCATTACAAGAATAATATACTCAATTTTTTATTCGACCACAATTCTTTTTTGTTTCTTTATTGTCCCCTATCTCTCATAGTATGCTAAAGAATACAACTAAACCTACCATAAAAAATAATGCACATCACTTTCTATTCATTATCGGAACTTAGCAATAAAATGTATAATCACAAATGCCACTAATCAAATTACTCATAAAACTAATACTATCGATGCAATTGCACATCCTACCGCTCTTCTATCATTTTCCATATAAATAATTTCAAATAATAAAACTTATATGTGAGGGTTATATTCTACAACCCCCAATCATAAATATTATTCAAATCTTATATTAGTGATTTGGTTTCCATTATAAACAGAAACATATCAACCAATATTTATTGTTTGCCCATTCATCTTTGAAATCATATCTTTCTCACAAGTGACAGGTATAAGGTCTATACTGTCAAATGTGTGAGTGTAAGTAGCTTCAAATGAATTTTTTCTAATTCTTCCTCCACAGAACCATTTACCACTTTCTATGTAGATAATGATGTTTTGGTTTTCTGTTTCCAAAGGTTTCGCTAACTCAATAACCATTTGTGTTGCATAAATAGGAACATCAATCTCGTGCATATTAGATTTTGCCCAATCTCTCAACTGGTCTGTGTTCTCTGTGTACCCATTTCCTATAAGGTGTTCTGGTTGTGCTGCGTATTCAGTCACTAATGCAGTAGCTCCATTAATAGCGGAACTAACAACTACATCTTCAACCATTTCATCTAACGATACTTCAACCTCATCTACCTCAGGAACAAGATTACCAACCGCCTCTTCAATCATTTCTTGTATCATATCAGTAGTGATAGTCGCAACAGCACCGCTATTGTCCATAGGTACTACGATTTCACTTGTAGCATCACCAGTAAAATTAACTGATAATAATGATAGTGCGATACATAAAATTACTAATCCAATTCTTCATCGGATTTTACTAACTGTTTTTGCCATAATATATAAATTTTAAAAATAAAACTTTGTTTAATAATACTCTAATAAATCTTTGTGTAAATTTGTTTTGTACCAACCTGCTCGTGGGTTAGTTCCTCATTTACGATACTTCCAATCATAATAAACATCTACCATATAATCCACTTGATTAAATCAATCCATAAAATAATTACTTTGTATGAATGCCTCGTGATATGTGAATTGTAATTGTGGCAGTCCCCATTCATTTCTTGACGATTGCTCGAACAATAACATTCTTCTGTTCTCATCAATAAGAGTAAGCACTATTCTTTCTGCCTCAACCTTATTCCCAAATTTTGAATAAGCATAATTCAATCGTTGCTGTGCGGGGTGCGATTCGGCTAATACTTTGTATCTAAACACCATCGGGAACATTTCTCTGTTCCAAGTTTCGTGTTTATCTTCATACCTAATAAAATCCGCTTTAAATTCTTCGCTTGCTGTGTCCCATACTTTAATTGACATACCTCAGTCCAAAAGATTTTCAGCACTCACATCATTAGAATGCAAAGTGACTAACAAAATGCCCATCAATAACATCACACTTAGTACAATTGTTTGTACAAAATAACCGTTTAAAGATTTTAAGACTTTCATTATAAAAAAATAATAGATAAAGTCAGCAACACTGACGACTTAGTTTAAAGTCATAAGTTCATCGGACAAAAATTTATATGTTAAATAACTACTTCGTATATACTATAATGATTTTATTATTTTTTCAACAACCTTATTTTTCTAATTTTCAATTTCTAAATACTTTACATCACATTCATTTTACTATCTTCAATCTCTTTTCTAATTTGATTTGTTTTCTTACCTCTACAATAATATCACCCACCAAAGCTCAAAACAAACCGCTTACTACTCATAATATAAATATTCACATCTAAACATATAACATAATAAAATACACTAATTTTATATATTTTTCAAACACAATTTCAAGGGCATTTTGATATACCATTTGCATATTTAATTTTGTTATATATGGTATTTTTAAAATAATTTCATTAATTTCTTTGCTCGATAAGAACTCACAACCATACACAGGAAACAGGTTACTACCGCTATACTAACCGATACATTATAATATGTTTGAATAACAACAAAAGGACAAACTATACTACAATATATTAATATTCTAAAAAATAATTCCATCATAAAAAATTACAAATAAATAATTATACTATTTTAGTAAATATAGGTACTCACGCATCTTTTAATTTCTTCACAGTCCTTGCACTCATCACTCATCTTTTCTTTATAGAATGATATGTTGCATATCAACTTCCTATGCTTTTAAATAAAGCAGTAATAGTTGTGTATGTTCTGTAGCAATACAACTGTATCTGTTTATCAGTTTCCTCTGTAAATTTATAGCTAGCCATAACAAATAATAATAAAATAAATATATATAATTTATGGTATTTTGATATAATTTCAAGTCTTTTTTTATTTATGCTTTTTGTTGGTTGCTTATTATTGCTTCCATACATCTAAATTTAAGTAGACTAGCTCCAATAGGTTTCATCACATATACATTACCACCTATGGTTGCTATATATATTTTATTCCAAAGTTTTATATTACCTCAATTGCGAATTGTATCTGCTTTTTTATAAATATTCCCAACCATCATATAAGTAAACCACATATCATTATGCTTCATTTTTTTGTTTGTAAAAGATTAAAGAGCAACTGTCTTGCTGTACATAATTTTCCCATTATTATCTAGTACAGGATTTATATAAGGACTAAACAAAGTATTCAACATCCTCACTGTCCCTTTTCTTAGGGTACTTGTAAAGAATACTATTCAATGTTCTATATTTAAAATCACACAAGTTTTAAATAAGATATGTTCCACTATCATTCATCTTTTGAGTTCCATTCGTATTTATCAATAGTAAAATAAATATATTCTTCTCCTTTCTTTACTATATTTTTTTGTACATTAAGGGCATATACTCTGTTGTCATTAAACCCATACTTCTTTTGTAGAATATCTAGTATTAGTTTTATAGGTCAATCAATATCTTGTCCTTTGTTTGAGAACCCAAACATAAATTTTATAAACAAACGCCCCTTAGGTATTGTAAGTTTAGGCAATACAATCAATAAATATTTTTCATAATTTTTATATTCAGGAGTTTTAAATCTTCTTCATTTCCAGGCAGCATTTACTGAAAGTGGTTTGATAGAAATTATTGGCATCTTTTTTATTATTTAATAAATTAAATATTTTTGTACTATATCTTTTAACCATTGAATTTCATACTTACTTACTATGTCGTGTTCCTTTCTACATACAAATATTAGGTTGCTTGGGTCATTGAACTTGCTCCCATTCCTACCCTCTATGTGGTGTATCTCCTCTGCATTAATTTTCTCTCCAGTAAGTTCGTAGGTGATTTCACAGAACCTATGTACCTCAAAATCCATATCTAATCAGCGACTTTCATACGCAACAACTTTATAATCTTTCTTCTGTGTTGCTGGCGTATATTTCTCAACTAATCATTCATCAGATATATTCTTTAAGTCCTCTGCTTTTTTATTCTTATTTGAAAACTTTTTCTTTTTTTCTTTGTGCCATACTACATTACTTTTAATGGATTTCTCCCATTTAGTATCTGTAAACTTCTTACTATTTTTCTTCTCTTTGTTCCAAACTGTATCAGTATTTTTACTTTTCCTTGCCTCTTTATTCCAAACAGTCGATTCTCCTTTCTTTTTCTTTTCTTTATTTCGAACAGTTTTCTCAAATTTTTTAGTCATTTGGTATAAGTGCATTAGTAATAAAATTCCCTTTCATTTTATCTAGCAATGTTTTTTGTTGCGGAGTGATTAACTTATCTTGCGGAACAAGAATTTCCTTTATTTTCTTAGGCTTCTTCCTTGTCCCGTCTTTATCAATCCAAGCAAGTATTGTGCGATAATGACACTTCTTTTTGTTTCATTGTCATAGCCAGTTTTCTAATTTCTGTATGTATTGTTTAATTACAAATATTCCATAATCGTTTTCTAGTATCATACATTGTTTTTCTGTCATACGGACATAATGAGAATATTTCACTTTCTTGTCAGGTATAATCTCTACTCATTCTATTTCATCACAGAACTCTTGTAAGAGACTAATTGCCTTTTGTAATTTTTTAGTATCAACCATATCAAACATTATTTTTTAAAATATTACTATAATCTTCATCCATAATAATAGCTTTGCCTTAATAATATCAAAGCTCAATATATAACTACAAATAACGAACACAAAAAATGGGATAACGAAGAACAATGATAGTCGCTTACATCCCCTACACTAAAGATGTAGTGGTTTTACGCTCCCATTATAAAGACTATTCCATCTCTTTCGCTAATTTCTTTTTCAACCTATCTTTCTTAATCTCGTTCTGTAAATCTATTTTTATCTGTTTCTTTGTTTTGTTTGTATAAGCGATTATAATCCATCCTATAACCCCAAGTAAAGCTCATCGAATAAATCATTCTCATGGTCTTCATTTATTAGTCCCTATCCACATTCAGATAAGTCAGCCGATAACCATTCCAATAACAAGTATTGTCATAATAATATAATAAAAAAATAAAAATAACTATAATACTTCTATGTCCATCTTATCTCTAGGGTAGAATAATTGTAGTTCATAACCACCCTTAGAGAAATTAAGATGCTCTTCTCTTTCCACAATATCTTTTATAAAGCAGATTCTTACTATTTTTGTTTTCGGTTCTTTTATTATTACTTTATAATCTTTCTTTAATCTGATAACCATTTCACGATTGAAGCCATAACTACCACTAGCACGAAATAAATGTTTCTCGGGGTCTTTCCTAATCGTCCAAGTTCTTTTTACTTTATCTACAATTCAAATAGCTCTGCGGTATTCATTTCACATCAAGTAAAGATAGATATGGATTTTACCTTTCTTCTCCACTCACTCTATTCTGTTTCCCCTACCATCATTTATACTCCACATTGTATTATTAATTAATAATAAATTCCGCTACTCTCTTAAAAAGAATTATTTTTGTTCATTCTTTTTTCTCATAAAATTGTTCTTTGGTTTCCTCTGTATATCAATTCGCTAACTTAAACGCATTATATCATTCTTCACTCTCTAATTTTTTTTGTTCTTCCTCTTTGGCAATCTGGTCTTCCTCTCTCATAGATTTTTCCCTTTCAATATCTTGTTTGGCTTTTTCTTCTGCCTGTGTTTTCCCTTTCTCTTCTGCTGCCTTTAATTCTATTTCTCTTTTCTCTGCAATTTCTTGTGCCTTTTTCTTTTCATTTTCTACCTCAAACAAACGGGCCTTCTCTGTTCTAATGAAATCCATAAACTGCTCGAAATTCATACTCAATACATATTCCTCATCGTATTCATTTTCTAATCATATCGCTTTTAATTCTTGTCGCCTTATATCTAATGTTTCTCTCCTTTTTGTCATTTCTTCTTCCATAGCTTTATTTTCTATCTCTGTATCAAGTTCCTTTTCAATAGGAGATATAATCGCTATGAGTTCTTTTTCTTTTACAATATTATCTTTCTGATATTTTATTGCTTTGTCCCTATCTGCTTTTAATGTCTTTGAAATATTTGTCCTCATTTTTTGTAATTTTATTTTTGCCTCTTTTACTATCTCTTCTCAATCTTTTGCAATCGTTAATCATTTATACCCACTAGCCATTAATTCTAATTGTGCGGTTGTTGGGTCAAATGTGTCTAAATTAAATGTGTCCATTCGCTCTGTTTTTTAAAATTTAAAATGCGTCCTCTATAATTATTCCTTGCTTCGCTAAAGTGTTCAACACTTCCTCTAAATATCAACTGAACTCTGTCACTCATAATTCTTTTGTACTAGGCAATCATTCAACATCTCCTATTATTTTATGTTTGAAATAATAATGTAATTCTGTGGGACTGTGTCCTGTTTCCTTTGAAGCGATTGACAACACCTTCCAATACTTAGAGTTCTGCTGTAAAGTGCGGTCTCAGTGACGCTTTATTTCAATAGAATACTGTCAATCCTTCCTAGTGGACAAATACACCTTTATATCATTATTGTTCGGCATTACTCCATTTTCTATCTGTTTCACAAAATACATCCTTATTATTTATTTATAAAATTAATCTCACATATAAATATCTACTATAAAATCTGTATATTCTCATTGTAAACATTCTATTTGCGTAGTATAATAATCCTCTATAAATTCCTCCCTACACCACTTATGTTTATCTACTCTTATTTCTCTTTTTAGTGCAGGTCTATCCCAATATCATCATCAATTTTTTTTAGTTCTTTTGGTCTCTATGGTCCGCTTAATATCTTTCCAATGTTTCCATAACTCTCTCTCATATTCTTTTTCCGTCAATCTATTTACCCATTTTTCTATAGAATCATAATATACACTAGATAACTCTTCTCAATATTTCTCTTGCCAATCTTCAATTTCCATCTTATATTTATCCATCGAACATTTTTCAGATAACATATTAAACAATTAATAATTTAAAAAGAGTATATTATACTTTCAGTAATATATTTAAATCTTTATCTATTCGTCATGCATCTATAAATAATTCATATGGGTCACAGTGCGACTTCCTTAACACATCATCTGCTTTTATAGCTAATAATATTCTCTTCATAACATCTTTTACATCCATTCTCTCAGTCCAATCTATATAACCTTCTAATTCCAATAAAAAATTAATATCCTCTATCGTAATAAGATAATCTTTTAAATCTCATTTAATTAAATCAAATAAACCAAATGATATATTTCTTAACTCTTTTGATAACATTATAGTTAATTCCATTTTGCTCTTGTTCAAATAAATAAAATTATTTTTTATAACAAATATTATTTTCTATATCTCTATTTTTACATTGTTCTTTAGGAGTAACCCATCTACAATTTTCTTTACAATAATTTCAATTATTATCAATACGGTCTATTTGAGTTTGTCTATTTTCTTTTCATCAATTTTCATTCCAATGTGCCATATAACAATCTAACATATCACTATAAAAATGTTTGTAATCATCCCATAATACCTTTATTCATCTTCAACCATATCTATGATAATTTCTTATATTTTTATTATAACACCTACTCATCATACTACTATAAATAACATTCAATCTTTTTTTAGGACTAGACCAATATCTTTTTTTATCTACTTCTTTACTTCTATTACTTCTAGCATAAGCTCTTTTGCACTCCTTACAAAAATTTAAATATCAAGATGGCATTTGTGGGTGCTTATAAAACTCTGACACTGGTTTCTCTTGTTGGCATTGTTTACATTTCATCTTATAGATTTAACTAATAAAATATTATTCTATCTAATAATATATTAATTAAAACTAATCGCAATACCATTTTAAAAGGGAAGTCAATTATCCTCTGTTTCTTTCGCTGCTTCTTTATGTTGTTTCTTTTCTTCTTCGCTTGGGTCATTTCAATCAGATGCTTTTGTAGGACTTTCATCTTCAATCGCTTCTGTATCTTTTTTCTTCTGTTCCATATCTTCTGTGTGGTCTACTGTCACTTCATTGTCCTCTATATTAAAGGGTTTATCTTTTACTTCTCTTGTCAATCATTTTAAATATTCATCTAACTCCCCAATCTTACCTCTCAAAAATTCATTCAATTCTGTTTTGTCTGTCACTTCTTTTCCATTGACAGTAACTTTTTTTGTCATTCATAATAAGAATTCCATTTCATACGCCCAGTTCATCATATCGCCATTAGCAAATATTCCAATCCTTGCATACTCTCCTTTCTTGTACAAACTTAAAGTTAATTTCTCAAAATTACTTTCTGCTTCCATACCTCATACAAAAGAATTAATCGCACACATAGCAATATTAGTGAATGTTGTAGATACAACATACCTGTCTTGCTTGTCATCAATAAACTCCATTTGGATTGTTTCGTACTGATTTTTCGCACTCTCTGGTCTGATTGTGATACCTACTAAATCTCAATTGAATTGTCAATTAGACTCTTGTGTCTTGTAGTTTTCAAAAACAGGTGCTTCTGTGACTCACTTAATACCATTAGCTTTAAGATTTAAATAAATCGCTGCTGTCTGGTTGTTGTCATCTCCTCATAGTCCCATTGTAATATAAATTAGATAATAAAAACGATTAGTTTATAACAAAACTTTCTTCAACTTATCATATATTTTTATTGTTGCCTCTACATCTGCTTCACAATAATTCTTAACTTTCTCTATATCAAATTCTTTTGAAAAGTAAAATTCTCAAATATTGTTTCATTGTATTTCTCCCTTAGGTGATTGTATATCTAATACTTCACATACAACTCCTAAACTTGCTGTCATTCAACCACCAAACTTCCATATCTCCATAACATCTACACACTCTAATTCCCAAGGTTTCTTTCAATGATTATTTATTTCTTTAGGTACGCTATCCATTCATCTTATTACTGCCCTCTTACATATGAAAGGCATATCAAATCGTTTTATATTATATCACGCCAAAGTGTTTCATTCAATTGCTTTAAAAAAACTTTTTAGAATATCTAACTCGGCTCACATCAAGGTTTTGATTTTGATTTCAGTACCTACAATGTATCATAAACTTATGCAAAGGATTTTTGAAAACTCTGCATAAAGTCCTGCTCTTTTACGAAAGTATGAACTATGGGTTTCTGATTGTGGCATATCTTTACAATATCTTTCTTTCCAAAGCTCTCTAAGTTCTAGAGGCATTTCATTCAATTGTACTACTGGTGCTGTTTCAATGTCGAAAAATAATAACATCCCGCTCTTGTTGTAAAAAATTAAAAACTATTTATTTATTTGTAATTCTACATCTCAATACTCTACCTCATTAATATCTAACCAAACTTGTAAATATTTTTTAAATGTTAGTCACCATTTTGTATTCTCCCAATTAATATATATTCATTGAAATTTTCTATAAGATAAATTGGGTGCATATTCCTTTCTCAACTGCTCTAAATACAATAATGATTTTCTTTTCATAAACATATACTAAACATTTAAAACATTAATTTTATATATTTTTCAAATACGATTGCAAGGGCTTTTTGATATACCACTTGTGCTATTTATTTTACTATTCATAATATAAATGGTGGCTATTTATACGACTGCAGTTATATAAATACTTACGAGCCTAGTTCTATCGCAACGACCAAAAAAAGACTACCACTATTTATTTATTTTTGTTCTGTTTCAAAATTTGGTTTTTTAAGTTTCCAAGATATTTTTTGAAATATATCTGCTAACTCCTTACATTCAGAATATATTTCTTTTACTATTTTTTTATTATCTTTTGTTGTTTCATTTAAAAGTTCTAACCAATATTGTGCTGCTTGTAGATGTGATTTGCACATATTAATCCCATAAGAAAATGTTTTTTTTGTTGTAGCAACATTTGCAACTGCATATTCCGCTCCTGCATTTGTACTACACTCAACGCATCTATCTATTGTGTTGCGATTTATAATATTAATTGGCAATCATTGTGCCATCTCAATCACACTTTTACTGAATTGAAATAATCTAGTTTGTAATTCTGCTTTCATATTTGATATGTTTTGAAAAAATAAAAACTAATCGTCTTGACTGCGTAATAATGTTTCTTTGGTAGGTGCTGATTTGATATGTGCTAATGCAACCTCTAATCATCTGACAAACCCATACTCAAATAAATCACTTGTAGAATCTACATCAAAAGGAATTGATTTAAAATCTTTATATTCTTTCTCAACTCTCTTAAATTCTTTTTTTGCTTCAACAAGTTCTTTTTGAATATATCTCTTGATTGTTTTCATAATAATAAGTGTAAAAAGGTGAAAAGGTTTATATTATTTTAATTTCTTGACTTTCTTTTTTTTCTTGTTGTCGGTTTCAAAGTTTTTCTGCTTTCCTTACTGCTTCTTCCATACTTTCAGCTTTAATTATTTGTAAAAGCGTTTCTCAATAGTTTCCGTAGTCTTTTATAAGTCGTGTTTTCATAGGTAAATAGTAAGAATATAAAAATTAGTCTTCTTTTTTGTCCCAATTTTCTAAAAACACTTTTGCTTCTTTGTACTTCTTCATTGAGGGTGTTTCTGTTTTCCTACGCTTTTCCATTGATTTCAATTTCCTGTTTACTAACTGCAATAACATTTCTTGTGGTGTCTGGTCTACTAATTTTTTCTTTGTTTCTTTTACTTGTTCCATAATAAATATAATTTAAATAATAAAAATAACTATTCGTATTGTTCTTTTAGCTTCTTATATGAATACTCATAATTTTTATCTACAATGTCGTCTATTATTGTTTGTATTTCTTTTGGTGTTCGTCCTTCGTTTTCTGCATCTAACTTAAACATTGTTTTTACTTCCTGGACTTTATCCCCAAACTTGTGCATAAATGGCTCTTTAATTTTTTTCATAAGAATTATATAAATAATATAAAATACTAATCTGTTGGATATATTCATTCAATGAAATTTTTTAATTTATCAATCTCACATACTTTTTTAGGTGTCCAATACAAATCTCTTTCTACTTTACCTGTGCTTTCAAGTTCTGCTAAACCGAAATCTCAATATTCTGTATCATGTCATATCACTATGCCAAAAAATATTTTAGGCACTTTGTCATATTCTAATACATACCAATCTCGACCTCAATAGAAATAATGAGCATAACATATAGCATCTCCTTTCAATCAATCTTGACTATGATAAAGGGGCAATGTTTTCTCTAAGGCTTTTGTCATCATCTTCATCTTTGAAATATTTTAAACAATAAAATTATTATGTGTAAAAATAACACTTTGTATAATATTAATTTTAGGATTTTTTACTTTTAATATATTTGTAAGTTCATAATAAAAATCGCTCCAATCTCTATCTCCATGCTGATAATCATATTCTAAATCTCTATATGCTTTTTTAAAATCTATATAATGTACTCATTCAATAACCATATAACAATCTTCATCATCTTTAAATATAAACTTTCCCATTTTAATATAATTTATAATTTAAAAACTACAATGAAACATATCCTAATCACTCTACAAATATTTTTCAATCTGCCCTAGCGTTCAATCTCTTCTTCCTCACCCAATTTTTTACTTTTCATTCTAATGTCATTTGCATTTCTTCAAACCTTTCATTCTTTACTATCTCACCTGTAATGAAATCTCTATCATGTATATCTGTAAGCGGTGCATTTATTCTTTTCATCTTAATATAGATTTGGAATATAAAACCTTATTAATCCATCATTTCTTCTAATGTTTCTATACTTGCATAATCATCTCATAAATCATTTATTAAATCTTCAATCATTTCAATACCTTCAAATAATAAAACCTTTACTTAAAATCTTATTTTTTACTTGGTAAGAAATATGGAAGTGAATTTATTATTTTATTATACAAATCATCTATTTCGAATGAATAAGGATAATTTACTATAAGCCCTTGGTCAAATAGACCTAATAAATATCAATACAACATTTTTCCTTGTTGCTCTTTTGTTCAAAGAAATGTATTGGCTCAAATCATTAAATCATAATTTCCTGCTTCTGTTCCGAATTCGATTGTGTTTCCGTTTGTAAGATGTAATGTGAATGCTGCTAATTTTGGTGTGTTCATTTGAATAAGAATAAATAAAATAAAACCTTTTCTTTTCATTTTGATAACTAGATACTATATTTTTCAAATACAATTGCAAGGTCTTTTTGATATTTACTCCCACTTCTTGTATATTATATATATAGTATATTTTATGTATGTTTTATGTTTGGTTTGATGTTATGTACTAATTGGGTTTTATGTGGTTATTGGGTTATATGAATAATAACCATCCTTCTCCTTTTGAATAGGGGCTTTGGTCAATACTTCAATGATTTGTTCGACACCCATCGTCTTACATAATACCCTTGCATTGTTTTTTCATCTCACCAATATGCCTCTGTTTTCAAATAACTCTGCTATCAATTTATACTTACTATTATCACAAACAATCTCCTTCAAAAACTCTTTATTTCCGAATGCCCTATATTTCATTATAAAGGCAATCAATTTCGAAATGGGTATATTATACAATTCCGGCTCTGTTTCTTCTGTATACGATTTTTCACTACGAACAGACCGCTTAATACTCATCATATTTCTGGTTATATCGTCCATGAATACGAATAGATTGAACAATACAAACAACTTAGGAAACAAATAATTCTGATGTACTATGATTAGGTATGCTAAATCACTATTTATTATCACCACACTAAATAAAATAAAGGCAATTATTTTGTAGCATTGCAATACTTTCCTTTTGTAATTTGTTCTCTCTAACCATTTCAAGAACTTCTTGTAGAGGATTTGTTTCATTGTGTAGTGGTAAAATAAATAAAAGATTAATTGAAGTTTGTAATCTGTGTACTGTTTGCATTTTCTTATCCCGCCTTTTTAATAGGACAGATGCTCTTGTGACTTTCTCACAATGGAGATAATTAAGCCATAGCTCTTTTGCTTCTGTGCGAAGTCTTTTTAAAATTTGTTCTTGTTTCATCTTGTAATGTGTAAAAGATTAAAAGGTAGTATTCATAACTACACTCTGATTATAATTGATTTTCAAAATAATGCAAATTTTCACCGACTTTTTTCTTTTAACAAAAAAAAGCTCAATTAAGAGCCTTTTCCAATATTCCTAGCTTTGAAACATCTGAGGGTTTTGATATATCTATGCTACTATAGATTTCTTTTAATTGATTGCAAGTGATTTTTTTTATATAAATCAATTGTCTTTCCCAGTAAGATATTATCTATTATTCATTAAATAATATATTTTTAAAAACTTTTTCTCAGAAGAAAGATTAGTGGGTTCAAAACCCTCTAGTATAATGAGTAAAAATTTCTATGTACTTTAAAGAGATAATGAAAAAGATACTATCTGCTTATAAAGCATACTCCTTACACTAGAAGTTGATTGACCCACTCACTAATAAGGTTAGTACTCCCCTACATAGTCGTCTCTTTTGGATTTCTCTTTTTCCCATTGTCAGACTGAGTGTCGTGATGAAGACCCTCTAAACTTATCACATTTAATTCTGCACTAATATATTCAAATCAAACTAAATTGCAAGACAAAATTATACCACTAAAATCACATAATGATTCTTGCTTTTATATGAAAGAAAAAAGGCAATGATAAACACCGCCTTTTAATCTATATTTTTGTTTTGGTTAACTACAAATCTTTGTCAGTAAATTCATATGATTTCCTCATTGCACTCGCTCATTCTCCTAATGCTTTTTTATATTCCATTTCTGTTTCTACATCCCATAATTTCTTTGCTAGTTTTACATACACTTTAGCGTATTGCAATGATTTAAATTTCTTAAATTTACCTGTATCATCTTTATCTATTATAGGGTATTTATTATAGAGCAGGTGTATGTCATCATATCTAACAACAAAATACCCTTTCCCTATCCCCCAACTAGGACCATAACTGTTCATACATCTAAATACTTTCCTGTTGTCATCATAATCCACCATACAGAAAGCGTGTCAAACAAATTTATTATCTGGTCTATTCCTATACATACCAGTCCTTTTTATGTATGCCCAATCGCCTCTAGGACTTCAAGTGTAAATCCATTTCCCTATATCTATCGCCTGTTTTATTTCCTGTATCTGTTTTGTTTTAGAGATTGATTTCACCCTAGTAAATCATTCAATCAATCCTTCTTTCATCATTACTCACATCGCAGCTTGTAGGGATTTGATTTTATTTCCTTTCTCCCATATAGTTAGAGGATTAATTTGTTTATAAATCTTTCAATGTTTTTCATACTCTAAGATATTCTGTGCGTTGTTTATATGAGTGACACCATACCTTGTGCAAGCAGGTACTCCTCATTGATTGAAAGTTGTTATTTTTTTATATGGCCATTTCTTTTCTCCTCATTCTGCATATCAGTTTATATATTCGTGGAATGGGTAATCCCTCTTATCTGGAATATCTATACACGAATCTGCAACCTCTCAACCACTAAACAAATAATTGAAATATTTTTTTAGCATCTCTTTTGTTTTAGAATTTAAAATGGTTATCTAATTTTCTTCTGTAATAAAGTTTTTATTAATTTCAATATCTTTTTCAAGGCATAGGAGATTGCATCGAACTCCTCAACATCTTTCCCAGTCCTTATCGCAGCAATATTACTTACGATACTATATGCCTCTGCTAATGCTAATAATCCTGCGGAGAATGGTGCAATCCACATAGTTTCTACACCCGCAGCTTTCCCCATAACTCATAAAGTTAGTGGGATTATTAAGATAGAAAGTTTTGCTAATATTCCTGTTCTTGCTCTGCTAGAGGTAATAGATTTCCCTCAATACAATGAATAACTTTTAATAATTCCTAGAAAGAAATCAGCCATAATAAGTACCGCTAGTATAGCAAATGCCTCTATGTTCCAATTACAGTAAGTAAAGAACGCTATCACCGCTGGGTACATACTCAACTTAACCCAACTTCCAAAACTCCAATCTACAACCATCTTGTTTTTCATTTTAAAGAATTAAAGTATTCATTTTTTATGGGTGATGTTTGCAATCCTATCTCCTGTGTCATAATCTAGCACAATATAACTACAAGTTTTATTAGCATTATCTGTTGATGGGTTAGTTCCTATACCACCACTTACATCAACAAGAGTCCATTCATATCAGAACGCTCCACCTTTAATATAAAGTGTAAACTTACCAGAGAAATCTCTAGTTATTTTTAATCTATATCGTGTATTTATTTTAAGATAATTGTCCGCCGAAGCCAGTAATGTTCCACCATCTTTTAAAATCCTTATAACTTCTGAGTTATCAAAAGATATAGCGTATGTATTTAATACACTTGGTCGTAAAGAGTCGTTAGCTATAAATATAGTATATTGAACAGCATTTCCTCAAACCTTATTTAAATCAAACTCCCAAGTCCCGTATGCTTCATCGTTTTGGAATCCTATTGCTCCTGCTGCTGTACATTGTAAGTATTTTGTTCCTTTTGTTAAATGTGTTAATACTCCATCGTTAGTAGTTAGTTCTTCTGTTTTATAAACTCCTGTTCCAACAGTCCATCCTAGTGGTAGTTTGTTTTGTCCGTCTGCAGGATTCCCTTGGAAATCTTCTTTGATATATGTGTCTTGTATCAATTTACTAGTATGATAACCTTCTCAATGGTATGTTCAATGTAAATTATTACTTGAACTATCATAAGCTACACTTCATTCTTTTTCATCTAACTTATACCAAAAATAACTAACACCAGCTTTAGTAAATTTAACATCTGAGATGATACCCTTATGAAAATCACCAGTTGCATTCAATTTTCCAAAACGTTCTATAGTAAAATTCTTTTGTGAAATTGTAGAAATGTCTTCTGTGTATTCTACACCATCTATAATCATATACATTTCGTTAGTAGATGAACGAACACCTACTTTAAATTTTGTCGGCACATCGTAAGGAGTATCTTTAATTATAGTTTTAGTGACAGAACCATCTCAATATTTAAAATAACAATCTCTATTATAATATCCTATATAAAATCAATCATTACCACCTATGTATGCGTCAATCACTATTGAATAACTTGTTGTTTCTAAAGAAGCAATATATTCAAACTCCCAATCTCCTGTTCCTGAAGTAATACCAGCAGGCAAATCAACGAAATTGCGTACACCATCCCCTTTAAAAACTGTCTTGAATTCTCCTATCTGTCTCTTAGGAGGACATATATAACTCCTATGTAAATATTCATTATATTTATTTGCTCTTTCTAAAGTTGTGAAACTGTGGTCGTATATTTCTCGGTTGAGAAAACCACCAGTAAAATAAGCAGCACTTCCTTCACGTTTACCTATATAAACATCTCCTCCATTAATTAACGCTAATGATGACTGTTCTCTACCAATATAAGTCGTTACTTGAATACCATTTAACAAACAATCATATGCACTACCATTCCAAATCATAATTATCTGATTATATCCTGCAGGTATATTATCTTTTATATATAAGGATTTACTACCACCAATAGTATCATACATTATAAAAGTTTCATCTGTCATAACACCACTGAATTCTCCTATTGCTATAAAACCTGTACTTGTCAAACTTCCTAATACCACCGCAGCCATACCAGCTACTATTTTATTTTCTAACCAAAACTCCATAACTATAGTTTTATAATCTCCGGCTACTGTTCCTGAATAAACATAATTAGCTCAAGCACAATCTAAAGAAAAACCTTTCCCTAATTGCTTCATAGCATTAGTTCCTGATTTGGTAATTGTAGAACCAAACTTATCTAGGAAAGTCCCTTTATGTAATGGTAGTCAAAATAGTTGCATCGTTTATATATTATTTATAAAATAATGTTTAGTTGAATGATAATCTCTAGCGACTTCTTCTGCACTCCAAGCTTTATTGTTAATATTTACATTTCCTAAAAGTCCTAAATAATCAGAAGAATCATTAGCTCTTACACCAATAGTTAGATTTACAGTATCGTTATCAATAACTCCCCCATTACCAGAACCTCCTGTACTAGGCTCTAACTTACCATCTACATATACTAATAAATCAGTACCATTATTTATGCCAATAATTCTATGCCATTGATTATCATTGAAAGTAGCAGCAGTTGTAGATGCTTGTTTGGCAGCACCAGAAATAAAAATTAACATATAAATGCTTCCGCCTGAAGTATATAAACCATAATCTCTATTTGTATTATCATCTTTAGCTATTATAAATTGTGTTCCAGAACCATTAAATTTAACCCAAGCAGATAATGTTATGCTTCCTGTAATTTGTAAAGAAGCAGGATTTCCACAATCTAATTTACTCGTACCTCCATCAAAACTCATTACATATCCAGGAGTGTCTCTTACTATGTCAACTGCTGTATTGGTTATTGTGTTCCCCCATCTATCTACAATACTTCCTAGTCTAGGGTCTATATCAAGAACAGTACCCTCTATACTAGGTGGTACATATAACCTATCGTTTGCTAAAGCAAGAGCTTCTTCTGCTGTTGAATCATTTTCATAAATATCTATCAAATTTATATCACCAGTGGAATAAACTGTTGAGTATAAACCTAAAGTAAATTTTTCAGTTGTGAAAGTAGGGCATGAAGCAGGAATATTTGCTGTAAAAGTTAATGTTTGTAAAACACCACCAACATACACTTTCATTTTACCAGCATTACCAGTCCCACCACCATCATAAACAAAAACAATATCATAAGTTCCACTTGATAAACTTACTTTTCCAAATGAACCTGTTGCATTACAAACAATAAAATATAAATAATTATCTGCAAGTTTTACAAAGACAACTCTATTAGTACCATCTGTATATTGTTGTAAACTCAACGTCACGCCATCTACAACAGTCCATTTTACCCTTACGGTGAATTTTGTTCTTCCACTAAAATCTATCTTGTTTCTAGGATATTCTATTTTATCAGTATTGGCAGCTAAGAAACTCATTACCCCATTACTTAGAGTAGGATTACCGATAATAGTCCCTCAATTTTTTACTATATCAGAATAGCTATTAAAGGTTTCCCTAAAAATCAATCTTCTATCTAGTGATACTAAACTTTCTTTTGCCATTATTAAATTCGATTAGGCTGTAAAACTTTTCACAAACTCTGTTCGTGTCTTTCAATCCATTACTTCGTCTAAAATGTCTTCAACTTCCCAGTCCTCACAGCTCAAAGAATCTATGAGAGCGGTTTTAGATGCTACTTTGAAGTATCATACCTTCTGCGTTATTTCCCCTGTTTCTAGGTCAATCACTTGCGGTGTCACCACATAACTTCAATTCATTTTATTTCTTATTTCTGATACAACAACATCTATCTGTTTTCCCAGTCCTAACCTCACTTCTTCAATTTCATCTACATTATAGTGTTCATTTGTTGCAATAGGTCAAAAAATAAATCACTCCATAATCTCTTTAGAGGTTATCTCTCCCCATTTCTCTTTAAAAATTTTTTTGATTTCTAATTGTTTTGCTTCGTTCATTGTTATAAATAATTATAAGTTAAAAGTTTACATTCTATGTAGGTTCAAATCTAGTGACCTCATTGTCATATCCGCTGTACCTGTTGTATTTTGTAGTCTTCTTTACGACAAATTCGTGAACAAAAACGCTTACTTTTACTATGCACTGGAGATACTCTCATTTCTTTTTCACATATCTCACAATTCCTTATAATCATATTTTATAGTTATATATAAATATATTGTTTATAATGATTAGTGGCTTTAATGCAAGTTAGTAACTACAAAGCCTTGCGTCTCTCTTTTATAATCAGCGTATTACTTGCCCCGTCATTAACCATTTTATATCTATAATGTCTTCGGTTAGCATCATCAGCACTACATGCGAATGTTATTGTATCATTCGTAACAGTCACACTTGAAGCTGCTGCAGCTACTCCTGTTATATTATTAAAGAAATCTATTTGAATCCAATCAGCGTTTGTTGTATCTTCATCATTTGTTACTTCTAATGTCAATGTCATAGTTCAATCAGCGTCAATCATTTTTCCAGAGAAAGACAAATCTTTATATCAATCCATGCTAGCACCTAATGCACTTGGATAATAATTAGTATCTGCTGCAACATTAGTTGTATCAGCTATTGATTGAGAACTATAATGTTTATCAATCCCAGATTGTTCTGTAATTTTTAAAACATCAAGAGTACTATCATATGCTTTATCAAACATATTCAAACAAACATCGTAAGTGTCACCGCTGGTAAATGGTGTCCCTGCTCCAGTAATAGTAATCACATTTGAAGATACACTCATTGTCACCCCATTAGCACCATTCACATATCTTGTCGCAGTTGTACCTGCTGTGTCTGTCACTAGAATAGAAGATAACATATTATTTGTTATCGTTCAAGGAGCTCCCGCTATTGTAATACTTGTAGTAGAAGTATATGTTGCTATAAAATCATCTCTCGCACTTGAATGTGTATAAGGTGGAATAGGCACAGTTCATTCCAAACCGTCTACCGCTTCACCTATATATCTTAACTGTCCGTGTATGTTTCAATCTACATCACTCGCCTCGCCTATTGCCCCAAACTGGGTATCATCTGTTGCTATAGTAATCGGATTTGATTGAGCCATTACCGCTGTCCCTGGTATTGATTGCCTAGAAACATTAGTATATATTCTGAATGTATCACTAGCCCCGAATGTTGCACCAGTCACAGTCAAAACATTTGCTGCTAAAGTCATAAGTGCATCGTCCCTTGTATATGTTGCAACTACTGTACCACCAGTATTAATTTGTTGCACTACTTCAATATCTGCTATTGCTATTGTTGAATGGAATGTAGGTCAAGCACCAATAGTAATTGTAGCACCTCATAAATAAGCGGAAGTGAAATCTCCACCCGCACTTTTACCTATCAATGTACCGCCTGCAATATTTGTAGCATCTACATTTATATCTCCACTAATCGAAACTACTAAATCTCTTGGAATATTTGTGTAAACCACAAATGTATCTGTTCCCCCAAAACTTGCACCAGTCACAGTAATCACATTAGTAATGACACTTATAGTGACATCATCTCTTGAATAAGTATTTGCTACCGCTCACGCTGCAGTAAATTGCACTATCGCCTGTATATCTTCTGCGATAAGGCTTGCGTGTGAAGTTGGTAATCCTGCTACTGTGATTTGTGTTGCCGCTGTATAAGCAGTAGTGAAATCACCTCAACTTGTTTTTCCTACTAACCCAGTAGTTGACATAGAAATATTATCTACATTTATTTCTCCTCAATCTAAAGTAGCCAATACTCTTAGACGACCATTAAGGTCTAATTGAAATGGAGAATATTGTCAATCAGCTGTTCCTGTCAACAATCCTGCCGCTGTCGCTACAACTCCTCATCCACTTATTTGTTCTCACGCTTTGTAAACCGCTCACGATACATTAATACTAGACATTTTTAAAATAATTTAATAGTTAAAAGTTTATTTTATGTTTGGTTTATCCTTGATACATTACTCTAACACTTGCATTCCCTGTTGAATTAACTGTTGCATTTCCTCTTATGTACATTCATCTAGGCATATTATATGAAACATTTTTAACCGCTTCCGATGTACTTTCTCATTGAGTTTGTGAAGCGACTGTTGTTCGCGTGCTTCAATCATAACTTACCTCAAAAGAAGCTGTTGCGTGTGTTCACCCTGTCCCTATTGTTCCTGCCGCTCACATCCTTATCGATACTATTTGCTCTCTAAGTATTTGTATTGTTGTTCCGTATGTTGTTCCAGCTGCACCTCTACTTGCTACATCTTCTATTCGAGAGTGTAAATAAACTTCTGTGTCTAATAATAATTCGTTTACATATTCACAATACCCTATATGTACTAATTCAGTTCAAGGAGTTGTTCCTAATACTCAAGGTGTATCAGTTAAATACATCGATTCTCCTTGTGCAACAGTCAAAGTTTTTGTAAATCATCTGTTATCATAAGTTGGTATGCTACCTATTGCAAAAGTGTCATTTATTATTCTTTGTGTTTGAGGAAGTGTATAATCATAAGTTGCATCTGCTTTAGCATAGACATAATCATATAATCAATCTGCATCGTAGTATGTTGTATATAGAGTATTACCACCCGCACTTCGTCAAGCATTTTCTAATAAATTTATTCTAGTGTTAGTAAGATTTGTATATTGTCCTATCTTATAATAATTTACTGCATTAACTGTTTCAGCTCAATATGTTCCTGCAAACAATACTACTCGATATACTGTTCATTTAGCAGGAGTAAATGCTCCAGCAAATGTCACTACTTCATCTGCTAATGCTGCCCCTAAATCTCCAACAGCAATGGTAGCATAAGCATTTGCATCTGCTAGTGTACCACTAGGTTCACCGGCATTATCTGTCTCTATTCTTATTCATAAATTAACGCTAGGAGCTGTGACTTTCATCAACGACATCTTCATAGTAGTCATCGATACCCCATTTCAATATACCCTAAAAGCATACCTTGTGTTTGCTGCCGCATCTCCAATTTCTTGCTCTGTTGTAGCCAAAGCAAAAGTTGTAGGTGGTTCTAGAAAAATACACATTCACGCTGTTAGTGCTTCCGCAGTGATAAAATCACGATTTGCTAGTCAATATGATTTGCTATTTTTATAAGTCACTCTCCTATTTGCAAAACTATTCTCACTATCTGCAATAATTATTTCGTCATCATCTAACATATATTCTTTCTCTGTCTGTCAATGGACATCAATATTTGCTATGGTAGCCACTTGGCTATCCATCTGGAAATTTGTTCAATCATAACTTACAGTCACTATTTGGTTTGCTTCTATATCTCAATCAGCCAAATCTATATCGTGTCCTTTTTTTATAGTGATAGCACCTTTACTACATATATTCAATGTTGCAGCCCCAGTGTTCGCTACATCAGCCATAAATTTAAAACATTGTCATACTGCATAGGCACTTATAGCAGGTGTTGTTGTTATTGCATAAGCATCTGTACCAGTAGAACTTGATTGATAAACATAAGTACCATTCTGTATATCTTCTATATTTGCTTTGTTTGCCTCTAATCTAACTAACTCATCATTCAAATCATCTAGTATTCCTGCTCCTACATACAAACTTATGTAATCTCAATCCACAAAAGAAAATGCTGTATTTACTCTTGTCTTAGGACTGGCGGTGTCATCACCCACACAATAACCTGCACTTCTAGTAATAGTAAAAACATCTGCGGCTCTATTAGTCACATTTACAACTTCTCTTTTTGTCACCTCTCAATTCACATAACGCTCTAGAAATAAGAGATAAGGGTAGACAGAAGGGAATAATGCACCCTCTCCAGTTGTGCATATTAGAGAAAGTCACGAAGCACCTAATGTACCTACTACCGCACTTCTTGCGTTGTTGTATGCTTGATAGTCTTTTAATGCCATAATAAATATAAATTATAAATCTAAAATTAGTATAACCATTTTTGAAATAATGCAATATCTATCCTATAACTTCGTCCCCAAATGTGACTAATTTATCTAAACTCAATATCATATTGTCTATTTTATAATTAGTTTTCAATACTTGTATATTATCTATCGTATAATCTATATTCATAACCTTGATTGTATCGCCTGGTTTAATTGTTTCTATATCATATTTACTATTAACCACTATACTTATATCACTCTTAGCATCTTTATTCTCTGCTAGATAACTATTTCAAAGTGCGTCTCTTGCTGCACTGTCCGCTGCTTCTGTGGCAGAACCTGTTTTCTCTCTTCGTCAATACAATCAAACACTAGTCATATCAGCATATTGCCCAGTAGCACCTCAACTCCAACTTAGATAATATTTGTTTACCATAGTTTCTAAATCTTCTTTCAGAATAATTTTCTCTACATTCTTTTGCATTGTTAAAGAATGTGTTGCGGTTGCAGGCTTAGCTTTAAACCAAAACTCTCCATCAGCATCAATATACCGCCAGTAGTCTGTGGTGTCTACCGCCTTTTTTATAACAGAAAAACAAGATTGATAACTATAAGAAAGATTTACGCTAGTTCAGTAAGTATCTATGTGTCATCAAGCATAAGAGATAAGTGTTCAAGAGTACATAGTATTAAAGAAATCAATAGCCGCTTTTATTATATTGGCAGGGTCATCATTAATTGTAGGATTATAAACTCCAGTATAATAAAAAAGGACATCATTAAGTAGTCAACCTATTCACAAACAAACAAGTTCTATATATTCAGAACTGGTGTCTTGAACTCTTCAAATCTTACTAACAAATCCATAATATATTTTTCTTCCACTCTTTTCGTTTTCATCATATTCCCAAATCCTTATTAAATCTCCAACTAAATAATCCGTAGTGTTGAATGCTGCATCTAATTTTATAACTAATTGTCATTGTCCTCAATTCATTGTTTGACTAAAAGAAATTTCTGACATCACTATATTAGGAGCAATAGTATGTTTAAGGACTCAACCAAATGTATAAGTTTTAATCTCAAATCTTTTAAGCATTATCTAAATTTTTCATAATAAATTACCGCTATATCACAAACATATGAACCTGCCCCAAAATCAAAAGTTATAGGGTTCGCTCATACTTCCAGTAGTGGGAATGTTCCTGTATAATCTATCGCAGTTGCATTATAAGTCACCTCTTTATTTTCTCAATCAATTATAAGTATTCATCAAGTGGCTATTGTTTGAGTTATAGTTATTGTGTACCCTCACATAGTTATAGCCAATGTTCCTAATGCACCAACAGTCCCAAAGATAAAATAGAATTTAGGGTATACTCCTACATTACCGTCATTACTTATTTCCTCATTTAAATCTGCCGCTATTGCTAGATATGATTTACTTGTAGCTGTTTTTTCCGACCAATGCGGGTCCATTGTAGAGAAAGTTATTTGTACATCTTGCACAAAATTAATCATATGGTATTTACGATTAAATTTGAGGTTCGTTATACTGGCGGTCACCCTGCGTGTTTCTCAATCCAAATATACTTCGAATCGTCATTCTGTTTCTCTGGTATTCTTTTTGAAAGTATCTATCAAAGTATTCAAGAGTGCAGGTGTTGTTGCACTTAATGATATATCTAAAACAATTTGTTTCTTCCTATAATAATGTCATAATACCCCACCTCAATCCAATCTAGGAGTATTGTAAGTATCTAAATCTATGCTTCATAAGTCGTCGTGATTACTATTTTTAACCCTTACGCTTCAATCAGAATTATGTAATGAATATCAATTGAACACAAAAATACTTGGAGTTCCTGCATCGTATGGCACAGCTCAACCTCAAAATAGTATTCATCAAAACAATCCTCATCAAAACATATAGTTTTATTTTATATTATAAAGTCTATCTAATTCTATCTGTCTAGCTAACTCCGCAGCAATCAATCATATATCTGCTTCCTCTCTTACTACCAAACTGGCAACACTTATACTTACTCAATTATTGTTAGTCGTTTCATTATTAGGCACAATAGTTCAAGAACTATTAGGCACAAATAATTCAGGTCACCTCTCTCCAACAAGATATGTACTACCTCTCGATACAGGTCAACCATCTGCCCTCGCTCAACTCACTCCTCATCAACTACTACCGCCTCATTTTGATAGTGAAGCTCTTGCCTTTGCTAATGTGCGTGCTAACGCTATTTGTGCATTATACCAATCAACTTGCACTTTTTGGTCATTTGCTAATTGCAGCATCCAAGCCTTTTCTAAAGCCTGTTTAGAGGACATAAGTTCTTGTAATTTATCCGCCTCGGTATTAAGTGCTTCAATTTTTGCATTAAGTTCATCTTCTATTGCAAGTCTTTTTTCTGCATAATCTTCTCTAATTTTTTCTATTCCTGTAAGAGCGTTATATCTTTCTTGCTCTGCTATCTGTTCTTCTAATAACGCTGATTGTTCTTCACTTAATCATCTGAAAGCAATCGCTATTTCTTCTTGTAGATGTTTTTGTTCTTGTAATAGCTTTATCTTATCATCGTCTGAAGTACCAGTATCTCATAACTGTTCTTTTATTTTCGCCATCTCTGCTTGTGCTTCTATATATCTTTTTGCCACATCTTCTGTTTCTGATACTCATAAATTATTTAGTGCTGTTTGTAAATCAACCACCTCTTGTTGTAATTCTAACATATTTTTTACAACATTTTCTACATCTGTACCAAAATCTTTGAAAGTTGTTTCTGTTGCTTTTTCAATATTACCAGTAGCAGTCACCACATCTTCTGCCGCCTCGCTTATTCAATCATATGCTTCAACTCAAGCAACTCATAAATTTTTTAATGTTAGTTCTGCTTCTGCTACCTGCATTCAATAACCTCACATCTCTGCTGTGACTTCTCATAATTTTTGTTTTATTTGTGCATACGCTACATTCATTATTTGTCATTGTCATTGTACATCTCCTCATAATTCTAATGTTTTTTCATCAACCTTTTGTAATTCTTCATATTCAGCTTGTAAAGATTTTAGTTTCTCTATTCTATTTCTAATAACAACTTTAGTATTTTGAATTATAGCTCTGGTTTCTGTGACTATAGTATTTGTCGCTTCACCAGTAGCTTTATTATAAGCAATTTCAGTTATTATTCCTCGCTCTTTTTGATTTTTTAAATTCTTGGTAGCAAGTTCACTTTTCTCCAACGCACTTTTATGAACACTTAATTCTCAATTAAGTTCCACATATTCTTTATCAATTTTTTTAACTTCTTGGTGTAAAGCGTTTCCTCATCAAGTAAGTTTCTCGATAACAGAAGCAACTTTTAATCATATTTCTACTAATCTTTCAAAAGCAGGTAATAATGCAACCGCTAATCTTTCTTTAAGTTCCTGCATACTAGCACTTAATTCAGCTTGTCTCCTCGCTGCACTTCACGCTCAATCTGCATACGCTGCCTGTGCATCCGTAGATTTATCAAAAATTTGTTGTTGTATATCCATAGCCCTAGCTTGCTCCAAAGTCACTCCTGTGGTTTCCATTATTTGTTTTATTCTAGCATTGAATAATGGAGAACTTTGGTCTATTTTAATACCCATCTGTTTCAATTGTTCTGTTTCACCTAACATTGCTTTAGCCATAATTTCACTAGCTTCTGCTGCTGTATATTTTCCTGCACTCCATTCAGATAATGCACCTGCAAGTTTAGTAGTTTCAGTAGCCATCTTTACAGCTTCCTCTCTAGTAAATTTCATAGGTACTAATAAATCTGCCATATTAGTCGTCGCAGTCACAAATTGCATATTAGTCATACCCATACTTCTCGCTACATCTTGTGCAGTAGCTTCCACATCTCCTCTAAACTTTCATAATACTACATCAGCCTTTTTTCACATCAAATCTAAATTAGTACCTACTGATAACATCTCTTTTCAAAAATTGACTACTGCTTTCACTGCGAAAACTGCAATCAATTGTCCTTTAAGTTTATCAAAAGATTTTCACATACTATTATTTGCTTTTTTTACACTAGCTCCTGCTGAATTGGATTTTTTTTTCATTTTATTTAATTCTGCATTAACTTTTTTTAATGCTTTACTTATGTTGTCTTGTGCTGTTAGTATCAGCTCTATGTTGTAATCAGTTGAGGCCAAATTATTTCTTTTTATGAGATGAAGCTGCTCTCTGTTTTTCTCTTTCCATTTCTATCAAATTCTCTTTTCTTTCTTGCATAATCATATTGTAATGCAAAGATAATATATGTTCGTCTTGGAGTTCCAATTCGCTAGGACTGCAATGATATAACTCTTTTATCAAAATATAATCCCTATGATATTTACTGACTCAACTTCAAGTCCTCAAAGTTTTTATAAATCAATTAATTATATCATTGCCTATTTGGGGTTTTTGATTGCCAAGATAGCTTCCAAAATTTTATCGTAGTCCTGTATAGGCATATCATCTATTTCTTTCTCTGAAAATCCTGCCATTTCTTTAACCAAAAAATCATTCGCTAGTTGGAAGTTGGTGGGATTTATTTTAAAATCTTCCCCATCTGTTCACGAATTTTTAAATAGTATCTCATTGTATTGTTTATCTATACCTCTCGTATAGACTTTTTTGATTGTGATTTCTTTTCAGTTAATTTGCATTTTTTCTCTTGTTTAAAAGTTAAAAGTGAATACTCCTGTTTATTAATCAGGGTCACAAAGGAGAACAAGAGCGGAAAACCTAAGCAACCCATCAATATTTTTATACTGCAATTACTCTGTATATAACAGTCAATGCCAATGGGCTGTTTCCAGTAGCAGGGTCTCCAGTCTTTGTGATTGCTGTTATTCCTTTGTTGATTGTCAATGCGGTGTCAAGACCTGCTCCAAGACCTGGAGTTCTGTAAACAGCATCTGCTGTTAGTAATAAGATTGCATCTAATGAATCCATCAAAGCTTCTGCACCTGTTCCGTCTGCAACCGCTGAACCATCATATCTAATTTCCATATCAGTATTAGTTGCATATGCTGCTGAATTATAATCCAAAGATGAAATAACTTCTTGAACTACAATCGCATACCCTGCTCACGGTGCTGCCACCAATTGAATAGGAGTTGTATTTGAAGCAAGAATTTCTGCAGTTGTAAGAGTTCTTCTAGTCACTCTCAAATCATCTGCGTAAAATTGTTGTATGAAATCTCCACTCTGGTTCATCAAAGCCCTACCTTTGTCGTCATCTACAGAAACAATTTGTCCTGGAAGAACAGTAATCGCTGCACCTGTTTGGCTTACTTCTACCCCTGTTTTTGAACTTGTTGAATTGTTTTTAATTAACATTTTAATAAATATTTATATAATAAAAGGTTTATAAACTTCTAGTACCCTGTTGAATTTACATTCAGTAAAAGAATTTCTATTTGAAATAGATTATCTGCATCGTACTCACCACTATACCCCATAGTTTGTTTCACTATATCATTATTAGCATCTGTTTTAGTTCGTTCTTTGAACCCTGCCTTTGCTAAATCCACAATAATAGAGGGGTAAAGTTGTGCCGCTACAATAGCGGTAGTGCTATCATTAAGTATCTCAAATCTTACCGCCTGTTTTGTACTATCTATAACCAAGTCCCTAAGTGTTGCTGAATTATAAAGAGCTTCCAAATCTCATTCAGTATTAAACTGCTGATTATGTAAACTATTTATGTCGTCAGTACCAAAACATTGAATATCTGCTAAGTTTTTATTTACCGCCACTCTGAAATTCTGCATACAACTTGCTGTTGCTGCATTCAATGCTCATTCATTAGTAGCAAAATATACATTCGCCATACTTGCTAGAAATGGATTGTCAGAAGTATATGCAGGAGTTAAACTACCACCTGCTTCCATTTTCTTACCTCGGAACTCTGCTGAAAACTTAACAAAATCTCCTACCTCTGCACTCATCTCAAAACTATTAATCATTGAATATGTAGATTTTACAGAAGCCACAGGGTCATCATCATACATTGTGTAAGTTTGGTGTGTATTAGTATTTGCTCTCTCAAAAAAGTGTCATTTAACCGCTGAGTTTGTTGCCAAATCTACCAACGCTGTCCAAGTATCATCTGTCATAGTGTCTGCATCCACTAATGTTCCTGTTGTTGTAGAAACAAAATAGTAATCAGTATCAACCGTACCTGTCTTAAATATCTTTTTCAATATTCCTGTCCAAGTCGTATCAGGTCAAGTCGCTATCTCTGTACCTGCAAATGTTTCTGCATTGTAAGCAGTTTCAATTTCAAATGTGTTTGTTGCTGCATTTGCTACCACGAATGTCCCATTATAATTTGTAGAGCCTACAATAACTATACTATCTCCATCAGTGAATGGGTGTCCTGTTGCAGGAATTTCCACCATATTAGGAGCTCCTCATTTGTCAACTGCTGCTGCATTATCTAATAATTGTGTTTCATATACCATAACTACATCTAATCTTGCAGGAGTTCCACTTGTTATAGATGATAACTCTACACACGCCACTTGATTGTAAGTACCTAATGCACCTAACAATAAATGTCCTATAAAATCATCTCTCATTATACCCGTTAAAGTTAATTTAGAGAAGTTTTTAGTTGTTTGTGTATCGTACACTTCATCAATAGTCCCATACCCACTATCGTCAATTGCTGACTCAAATTCGGGAACTATTACTCCGCCCATCTTTGGAATCCAAACAGATGGTGCTTCCGATGTACCCGCTGTCACTTCTTTACCTAACCCAATGGCACTAATCCTACCTATGTGTTCATTTCACATTCTATAAAGTTTTTAAATAATAAAATAAGTTTTTTTAGATTTCTTTTTGTTTGTATCAAACAATGATTTTCATTTTCCTTTCTGCATCTGCTAAATCTTTGGCCATTACCCTTACTCATTGTTTAGGGAATGAGTATCACTGTAATCATACTTCACTTTTTTTTTCAATAACTTTCTTCTCCACTTTTAATTCTTTAGCATTATTTATTACTGCTTCTTCGGGAGTTTCCTCACAAATTTTAACTTTCCTTTTTTTCGTTGCCATAATGATAGTATTTTAAAAATAAAATTATATTATGTCGTATCTTCTATTGCTACAAATCTGCACTCTACCTCAAATACTCTTAATGGCTCTTGTGTATCTGCAAATCCTCGTACATAACTATATTCTAGTTTTATTGTAGCCCCATTATCATTACTCCAAGTAATAGTACCAATATCTTTTAACCTACTTAATATCATATCTGCTACTACTCTCATATTACTTTCCACATCCTCTATTCAATCCTGTATTCTGTCAACCAATCTAACAGTAAAGTTTATTGTAGTTTGGTTCGAACAAGTATCTAAATAATTTTCGCTCCCATTAGTTGGAGTAATGATAATCGCTGGCAAAGATATTCAACTTTCAACTTTAATATCGTAATTATAAACCGCTCATACTCTTGCATCTGTATTTTTTACTTTCAGCATTTCAGTATTTATTGCATCTCATATCTCCTTAAAACTATATGTATCAGCCATTATTTCAATTTAATATTTAAAGCCTTTTCAATTATATTTTCTATCTTCGCTTTGTTTTCTTTATAAGCCCTCTCTAAATAGTGCTTCTTATCAGGGTTCTTGTAGTTTTCATACTCCCTACGCCTTGCATATGCTACAGGACTTCAAACTATTACTATCCCTTTTTTAATCTTACTGAAATCAGTAGATATACTTCTCCTTAATGTTCCTTTAGCGAATGGTGCATTTAATTTCGCTTGGTTCTGTACCATTAACCCTATATCTAACATCGCTAATTCTATTGAATCTTTAGCATTAATAGCCAAGTTTTCAAATTTCTTTACATCTCCTTTCAAATCTACATTAAATCTTTTCATCTAGGTTCATTCAGATTTTTGAATAAAAGCTTTATAGTATTTTCAATGTGTCCCATCTCGACTTTGGAACTCCTTAATAACATAACTTACTGTCTCTATTACTAATTTATCTCCAACCTTTAGTCAATCATATTCAGTAAACATCTTTTTCATCTTGTAGACCATTTCACCAGAGTATCAATCATTAACCGATACCGGTTGTATATTGCAGGAAAAATTAGAGCCTGCTGTATAAGTTGAAACCATATTAGCATTCCTAGCATATGTGTATACTGTTGCTGTTTTATTGTGCAATAAGCTCATCTTTTAAGGTAGTGTAAAAGTTTTATATTTATCTAGTATAACTTTGAATGAGAAAAACAAATCATCTGGACTGGTTCAATTCATATCTGAGAATGTTATACTTTCATCTCCTAACTTATAGGATTTTATTCACTCGTGTCCTCTAGCACTATATAATCCACCCACTAACATCATTTGTAGCAACGCTATATCGTTTGGTAGTTCATCACCACTTCAAGGAATAGTGTTAGTACAAGTTTCTGTTCAAGCAAATGTTTCTGCATTGTATGTCGCAGTTATATTGAAAGTATCAGTCGTAGCTGAAAGTATCGTGTAAGTACCGTCATAATTTGTACTCCCTGCGATAGTTATTACTTCGTCCTCACTATATCAATTCGCAGTCAATGGAATGGTTACTATACCACCTGTGGCATCAATGGCAGCGGAAACATCTAATGTTTTTACCTCGTCCCTGTCGTACCCTGCTGTATATATAATATCAAAGAAATCCCAATTTAAAGTTGCGATATAAGTAGATAAATCTTTTATAATAATTTTCCTTTCACAAACTATAAGATAACCAGTACCTTTCACTCAAGCATAAGCTGTCCCATTAATAGTGGTGATAGCTGATACAGGTTTATTTTTCAACAAAATATTATACCCATAGTATCAAACATTCTGGTATATAGTATTCACATCTACTGTATCGGTATTAGTTGCTTCATTCATAGTATCAACTCCTAACAAATTATTAAGGGTGACATAAGAACTGTCCATTAATGTTTGTAAGATTGTATCGCTAGAAGTTCAACTAATTCCTAAATATGATTTTATTTGTGCTAGTGTTGCATAGTTCATCAACGGTCTTTATATTATAAATCTTTTAATTTACCTTTTATTCGTCCCAAATCATTCTTCTTATTAACTGGTACTTCATTGTCCATTTTCTTTGCATATGCTTCTCTAGCTTTCTCTAATTCAATTACATCTGCAGTTTTTTCTTCAACTGGTGGAACTACTGGTGCTACCGCTTTACTTTCATCTGTTTTATTTTCTTTTTTTACTTCTTTATTATCTTTTACATTTACTGTTTTTGTTTCAACAACTGCGAAATATCAAGAATACATCCTCATCAAAGCATCTGCATCTCTTTTATGACATTCAAAAGTTTTTCATTTAGCAACACTTTGTTTTCAATTGATTGCCGGTACTCTCATTGTTTTTTTAGTAAGATTTTTTACTACACTTATTAATTTATCGTTTATCATTATAGCTCTTTTAAGATTTAAAAAGTGTCCATATATATCATCAAGTAGTTTTTAATTTTCATGCACAACAACTTGATATATTTCACTGACCGATTCATAATTCTCTTTGTATTTCTGCCTGACTATCTCGTGTCTTAATAAATACCCATTTCATTGTATATTGATTTATCTTCTTAGAATGGTGATGTAGTTTCCCAAACTTTCATAATCGAGGTCTACTCACATTCCTTTCAGTAGTATTCCAAGAGTGTTGTTGATTTTCTAACGCTGTACACCACTCAAGATTTTCTACTCTATTATCATCCCTTATAGAATTGATATGATTTATTTGTGGCTTATTCTCTAGATTAGTTATAAACGCTAATCCAATCAATCTATGAACTAATAAATTTTTATATTCATAATCTTTAAATAATACCACTCATAAATATCAGTCCTTTTTCTTTCTTTGTTTTAATAATTTTTGTTTTTTAGTGTGATTGTAATTCAAGCTTTTTATGTTCCCTTTGTCTGACACTTCATACAATCATTCATATCAAACAACATCTTTTCGTGTTTCCATAATTTTATAGTAAGAGTATAAAAGGAATTGGGATAGGCGGGGGAATCTCTTACATTCCCCAACCTTTACGTTAATTAGACAACCCATATTTGACTTATTTTATGTTTTATGTATACTATAGAGTTACATTTACGCCCATAGCAGCTGTTACTCACAGACTTGCTAGTTCGCTTGCCATAGTGAACCCAAATTCAAATGTAGCAACAAGTTGCACACCTTTACCAGGGACTCTATCTACTTCTATTTCTAATGGAATACCGAAACCGTATTGTACTGCTGGTTTATAGATAAGTCCGAATGACCCATAGCTATTCCCAGTTGATGTATGTACTTTACCAGTAGCCAACGCCAAAGATGGTCGGTCTCTTTGAACAGTAATATCAATTCCAAATGCTTTAGCTAACACACCACTTTTGAAAGAAGCGTTAGGTCCAAATTTATCAACAGTCAATACTGCATCAAGCAATAGAGATTTGTTGTACACATTTGAAGGCATAATCCATAGTAAGTTATTTAGGTCTGCTTGATAACCGCTATCTAACAATCCAAGAACTGATAAGAAGTCGCCTTCTGTCAAAGTCCCAACATCAATAACATCAGTAGCAGTGATAACTAATTCTCTAATACCTGATGCTTGTTGTTTGTAGTATAGAGTTGTCGCAGGTGTTCAACCATCATCATTTACATTATTAGATGCTGCATCATCTGCATTCATAATAAGAGCATCTAATGTTCTAGCTGCACTTCTATTGATTCTTTCTCTTACGATAGCTTCAAGATTTTCAGGACTATAAGCTAACTCTCTCCTTGATAGAGCGACAGTGATAATAAACTGTCCTTGTGTGATAGTCAAATCATCAGTAGCCGGTCCATTAGCCGCAGCATCAGGTCCTACAGGTGTTCCAGAAGTCCGTTGTGTGTTCCCATAAAACATATTAGCTTCGCCGATGATAGGTACTTTCATAGATATAGCCATATTATTACCATGATTTCCAGGCAATGATGGAAGTAGTTTTGAATATTCAGGAATCAAATCCAATAGAGGGTCTGTGTACACATTAGTAGGGATTAATTCCGAACCAAATCCAGCAATAGCAGTGTTCATAACTTCATTTGCTTTTGTGTCTACATCCATTTCTGCTTTCGCTTCTTCTTGTTCTGCTAATTTCACCAAAAACGCTTCTGAATCAAAATTGTCATCAGCTATCTTTTTCGATTTAATGATTACATCTAAAAGTTTTTTGTTCATTGTGGAATAAAATTTAAAAATTAAAGGATTGTCTTACATTTGTCTACTACTTTACCATATGCACTCTTGCGTTTTGCAGGAATTTTCTCAAATGGTACTCACGATTTTACAATCGTATTCGCTAGCTGCTTATCTATTGTTTCAAGATAATCCACTAACCCTTTGATTATCTCTATGGAGTTTTCTAATTTCTTAGATAGCCCCTCAATAACCTCATCTTTCTTTTCAAAAAGATTTTTGACTTCTTTCATAACATCTTCGTTCCCAGTTTTAACTAAGCCCTCAATGTTCTTGATAGCCATTTTCTCTAAGTCCTTGACTTCTTCAACAGGGTCTGTTTCAACCTCATCCGCAACAGTTTCGTCTGCGTTTTCAGATTCTTGTCATTCCTCAACTACTTCTGGCTCTTTATTTTCATCTGCATTTTCAGCAGTTTCAATAACTTCATCTTCTTTTTCTTCTTCTTCCTTTTCTTCTGTCTCCTCAACAGGCACTACATCTTCCTTTGTTTCTTCTTTTTTTTCAGCTTCAACAGCTTCTTGTTCTATAACTTCATTATCTTTTTCTTCTTTTTCTTCTTTTTCTTCTTCTTCAATTTCTTTTTCTTCTTCTTCCGTAGGGTTTATTTCTTCATTCGCTCATTCAAGCTTATCTCCAAGAGTTTCTTCCTCTTCTTCCTCTTGTGCATCTTCAACAACATCTTTAACAATATCTTTTACAGTTCATTCCTCACCTTTCAAACAAGTTCAAGTACCTCTTCAAGTTCAAGGTCAATTACCCGCAGGTCATTGCCCATCACCATTTCTTTTCTCTTCTGTTTCAAGTTCTTTGGCTTCCTCACTATCATCTTCCTCAATTTTTTCTTCTTTTTCTTCTTTTTCTTCTTCAACTTCCTCTGTTTCGGTTTCTGTTTCCTCTGTTTCAACAGTTTCAGTTTCCTCAACTTCCTCTTTTGCCTCAATAGTTTCCGCTTCTCATTGTTCATCATCTGTCTCTACAGCAGGTTTTTCTTCTACTGTGTCACTTGGTTCATCTGCAACAATTTCTTCTTTATCTTCTGTTGTTGCATCCGCTTCATCTTTGGTTTGTAGTTCAAACAAACTATCAACTGATTTCAAAAGTGCATAAGGATTTGCAGGGATAGAAACTAAACTAATCTCATACAATTCCAAACTCTTTATGATTACTTCGTAGCCAGTCACATTATCGTTCTCGTCTTTTACTTCCAATTCTTCCCAATCTCTAACTCTGTACCCAATACTAAAGGCTCTAACTACTCCATTTTTTAGTTTAGAGAATATTCAGTCAATGTCTTCAGTAATGTTTGCTTTCACATAAAGCCCATTAGATTTTATGGTAGCTTCAACAACAGTCCCGATAGGTTTATCAGCTTTATGTTGCAATAACATAATAGGGTTTGTCATATAAAGCTCTAATGCTTCCGCAAATGCTTTTGGTTCTACTATATCATTTACTCTGTCCTTGTCTTTAGTAGAAGCAAATCATTCAATTTCTATACCAGTCACATCTCCCGCCTCGTTAATGGTTTCTTTAATGGCTTTCTTTTCACAAATAATTTGAAAGTGATTCTTTTGTTTGATTAGCTTAGATTTCATTAATAGAATAGTTAATATTTAAAATAAGTTTATTGTCTTTTATATAACATTGTGCATCTACAATTTACACCAGTTGGTGCTGTGTCTGTTCCTGTCGCTCAATACACATAGTCAACAGGCTTTCGTCACTCACTTTCATTAGCACGATGCGATTCCCTTACCTTTGCATCTCATACAGTCGACCATAACTTTAGCATAGCAATTCATATTTGGTTGAGTTGCTTCACAGGGAAAAGATTTCAATACTCATATGCTTTCCCTATCTCTGTCACCGCTATCATCTCTGCCCTTGATTTAGAGAACAATGAGCCACTTAATGCTCTTATTTGTTTACTCATCTGTCAAACTCATACATTTTCTATCAATCATTTTTTCAATATCTTAGTCACATTCCGTTTGGTTGTCCTACTTATGCTTCATTTGAAATTGCTTAGGTTCAATTCTCAAAACTTCTCTGTGTATTTTACTGGTATTTCTGTGTTGTAATAGAACCCATTAGCTTCCAAATCATTCTTCAATACCCTAAACCTTTTCTTATATCACTTCTCAACTGTCTTCTTTACCTGCTGTTTGGTTTCATTTATCATTTTATATATTCCCATTTCTCTCCAAAATCAATCCATAGGCTCACTACTAACATCTCAAATCCAATTCTTTTCTCAATGATATATGTCCGTTGTGGGTTGGTTTAGATAATCGTACTCGTGTTCTATTCTACTGGGGTATTTAGTATATAACTCTTCAAGATTATCTAATAAGAATTGCAGTTGTTTATTAAAAGATTTCTTTGCGGTTGTATATACTATAACCTCATTCCTATCTATGTTTCTATGATTAGCTTTCACCGCCATATGATTTTTCGTTAGGAGATAAGACTGCATCTAATGCTAAATCTTCTAATAGTACCATACTTCTATTAACCATTGACTTACCTGCGTTCTCATCAAGCAACTCTGACTGTCATCTTTCTAATCTCGCTTCATTGATAGTCATAATACCTTTGTCTATATCTTTTCTTTGGTTCTCTTCTATCTCTATCCTGTCATCTAGGGTTTCTCATACCACTTCAATCCAATACTTTTCGAATATCTTTGGCAAGAATTTGCTAGATAATACATTAAGTATATGTTCGAAGTCCTGTTCAAATGGTCTTATAGTTCATTCAATATATTCTTTTCTTAACTCCTTACCATTCGCAAGGTTCACATTATCTACATATCATAATATGTTTTTAGGCACACCAAATGTCGCACTCACCTTTTCAACAGTAAGTTTCTTTTGGTTAATGAAATCCATATCTTTATGGTTCATAGATAAGGTTTTAATATCTTTAATCCCTCAACCTATCAACATTTTATGAGCGTTAGCACTTCATTTGTACTGCTGCGTGAATTGTTCTTTTGCTAATTTCATTTCATCAGCTGACAAACTATCCTCTAACATCAGAACCGAATTAGGAACAGCATTGTTCTCGAAGAACATATAATTAGTTTTACTCGCTTCTAAATCACTTAAAGCATCTCGCACTATTCAATGTAGTAATCCCATTCCTATGTTTGCGTTATTAATATCTGACTCAAATTGAAAGTAAGCTACATCCTCTACTCTGAAAAGTTTGTACGCTCCACCTTTAGTATATTGTTTATACCCAGTAATATTCCCATTCTTATTCACAGTTTTAGACATACTCCTAGTATCTAATATCTCAAATGCAACTATCTCTTGCTTCAAGTTCCTCATAGGAGTGATATAAATTTCTCCACTTAGTAGGTAGTTCCTGTATAAATCTATCTTAAATTTCTGGAATGTAGGAGCTTTTAGATAATCAAATACCTCATCAACTAATACATTGTTATCAATAGCATCTCAATTGTTATCAGTTAATTTTATTCAATCCCTACCTACATTACTAGATATTTTCCTAATACATTGCCTTATATCAGGGTTCTTTTTATATAAATCATAAAAAGTTTGTACAGAAATAACCACTCAATCTTCAATGAGGTCCGCTATACTTCCATAGTTGTATGCACCAACAAATTCTTTCTTTTCTATCTTCGCAGGTGTCTTTTTAGAGATAGAGAAATCAAATCCTAGTATATTCAAATCCATATTTTTTGGTAGATATAAATAACTTATTCAATTACAGTATACCTATAATTAAAAAAAAACAATACCTATTTTAAAAAAAGATAGGATTTTACCTCTATCTTTCAATCAAAACAATACAATTTATTATTTCGTTTCTTCTTCTAATAAATCAAATTCTACCGCTATATCGTCTGCAAGAGGTACTACTGGAGCTTCTGGTTTCTTAATATCAATCTTAGGAAGTTTAGCAATGTCGATACTAGCAACATCATAATCATCTCCTAAATCAATCTTTGCGGGAATAATAATCGCTAAATGCAATTTGTCATTCGCCTCTACTAGAACATCTACCCAAGCGTTGTATCAAGTAATGATTTGCTTCACTTGGTCTTTACCTGTTTTCGCTTGCCCTATCACTTGTTTGATTTGGTTAACTCCTGCAGTTAACTGTTGGAAAACAGTGACACAATCTACTGTGTTTGAAAACTCCTTAACTTCATCAAGTTGGAAAGAGGTTTCGCTAATCTTCTTAAATGTTTTTTCTTCTTTCATAATAATATATAATAAATAAATAAAAACTATTTTATAGGTCATATTGTGTCTTTCTTCTGTTGTACCCATTTCCAAAAGTCAAATAGATTGTGGTGGGTTATCGCAGGTATCTCATCCATTCTACTTGCTCCTTTATTTAAGAACTGCATTATAAGTCATTCACAACTCATAATATCTAAAACCTCGCTCCTACGAACTGTCCAATTACCTGCTCTCTCTGTTTTTAGAACAATGATTTCACGCTCTAATTTTTTTATCTTTTGATTTTTCATACTATAAAGCTGATATAAAGAACTTATTTCTCTCTCCATAGAGGCTATAAACCATACCATCCACTTGGTCATCAAAATCTCATCAAGGGAACACTAATAATTCATCAACTAAATCTTGTGTACCTGTTGTATTGAATATAACTTTTCCGTCTTCAAACATTCATTGATACTCCATAACTCTAGTCACTTTATCTCTATGTGGCGATATAGCTTTAACCGCCATACCCATATCTTGAAAGATAGTTTTTAATACCGCTTGGTATGCGGTTGTTTCGACCACTACTCTATTCGCTCACCATTTTTTATAGAGACCTAATACAACCCTACTCGCTCTCTTGATATTTTTTTCTTTACCTATCAACTTCACACTCTCTAATATATATCTTTTATCTCAATCAAATCAAGTCACGCATATCGCAAACCTGTCACTACCAGTCTTTTCGCTTATCGCAGGGTCAACTCCTATTTGTATATAATCAAACCCGAAGTCACTACATTTCAAATACTTAATCATATCTCTAGATATTATCTGTTGTCATTGAATATAAGGTACAAGATTGTAGTTCTGGTCGAATGATATTTGCCCTAATCTTCTTCTCTCTGTTTCTAATGAAGTATATTTCCTATTACTTTCTCTAATGCCTTTGTTTAATTTGTTCATCTGTTTATCTGTTTCAACAAACCTGTCCCAAACTATTTTCTTTTTTTTATATATCGACTGTTTTATTATTACTCGACTGGAATCGTTCTTTATATGTTCTTTAAATCTAGGCACTATACCGTCTTCATATATAGTGTTCCCTAGAAATATCATCTGACACGCACCAGTAGTTCCTCACAATACCTCTTGAAGCATAAAGTTAAAATTTTTATCTATTTTCTTTTTACTCGACACACTATCTAAAGTATCTACATCATCGAACACCAGTAAATCGGGTCTATGTTTACCGTCCTTAGCTGTATAATTCTTTCCCCTAGGACTTGTACCTAGTGACATTGCTCTAACATTTATATCGTTCTCCGTCACAAACTTATTAGTTCTTTTCATTTTCTTTTCTCAATACTTTCAAGAGAACTCATCATAATATAACTGCCCAAAATCCTTTACTAACCTGCTAACTTCTGTATCATCTCATCATATTAAACTATTCGCTATATAACTCAAATTCTCCTCTGCATTATCTATTGTTTGTGAGTACCGCATTATGTTTCTCCTTGTCCTATAAGTTATACATTTATTCACATATACTTGTGCGATAGTTGTTTTAGCACATCATCTAAATCCCTCAAAGTAAACATTCTTTCATTGTTCCAACGCCTCACAATAATCCTCTATAAATTGTGGAGTATCAAAAATAAAATATTCAGGGAAATAAAATAAACTATATTTATAAAAACGATTGCTAAGGTATGTTTTCCTTAGAGCTGGACTTCATTTCATTGCCTGTGTTCATAAATCATTAGCCATTACATACGATTAATAAAATATTTATTAGGGGAGAGGTAGGGATTCGCACCCTACAATTGTGATTAGAATAGGGTGTTTCAAGTCACCCTCACTGATACTCTCGTATTCAATGTATCGTCGCCGTTTTACTTCAGCTAGCGTTTACCTATTCCGCCACTCTCCCATATCACTACTTCTTTTTCTTTTTCTTTTTCTTCTCATCTTCCTCAATTTTTTCTATTAGTTCTTGTTCTTCTTCTGTCAAACTATCGTCACGAATTTCTGTATTGAATTGCCTAGTAATGTTTGTAGGTTCTTTCAATTCAGTTTTGATTTTATCTAATACCCTGCACACATCTTGTATATTCACATCTTCCGTCACATTACCTTTCTTGTCTACAAGGCCATTTAAACTTTGCATTAATATACCAACCGCATTCTTTTTTCACAATTTCAAGGTAGTAAGCGGTATCTCCAATGATTTCGCTGCCCTCTTTTCTGCATTAGTAATAGCCCTTTCCGTTACTTTTTTCATCCAATTGTTTTTATCTTTAGCCCAACCAGTAGTCGCTTTCGCAATAGTTCCAGTCCATTTACTATAAACCGACTTAAAAAATACTGAAATCTCATCAAAATCTGATTGAAAGAACTCTAACTTTAAAGCATTGTAATCATATCTCTTTGTTGCCATAATATATATCTATATAAAAACTTATCCTTTCACTACACATTCGTACCCTATTTCCTCTATTGCCTCTTTAATTTCTCCTGCCTCATCTAAATCTTTTGCCCATACAGTACAAGCAACCATCTTAGTTTTATTTTCTTCTTCCTCATCATACTCATCAGGATTAAATTCAGGTGCGTCAAACTCTGGGAACATATCTTTTATATCTATATTCAAATCCCCTATATCTAATTGTCCTAAATCATCTAACTCTATCTTGAGGTTTTCTAAATGCCAATCACTCTCATTAAGTTTGTTATCTAGTATTCTTAGCTTCTTTATTTGTTCTTCGTCAAGATTTTCTGCCATAATCGCAGGTACTGTTTCCAACCCTAACTCTTTCGCTGCATCTAATCTTCAATGTCCTATAACCACTACATTGTTTTTATCTATTACTAATGGCTGTATGAAGCCAAACTCTTTGATACTGTTCGCTATCCTAGTTATCTGTATCTCGTCGTGTTCTTTGTTGTTCTTTTCGTAGGGTATAAGTTTCTCTATCGCAATTTGTTTAATGTCCATTATTATATAATTAAAGATTTAAAACTTTAGGTTGCAACAATCCTCTTTGTTGTGGTTTACATTCTCTCTCCAGTAATCGTAATGCTCTTGCACATCCTCACACACACTTATCTCCTTTATCTTTATTCTCGATAGATATTCTTTCTTTTTCTCTAAAGGTAGATGATTGTAGCCTCATTCCTTTAGTGTGTAGTCGCTATAATCTATATCAAACCATTTTTTAATCCAATGATTTATTCTAAGGAACTCCACTATTATCTTATCACACTTTATGTTATTTATTATATCTATATCTACATACGGTATTATATATGGGGACAATCTTATCTGCACATCATATCATAATTTGTATAGTTTTTCTATTGCCTTTATCCTATTAGATACTAAAGTCGCTTTCTCATATGTTGATACTAGTTTGTCGTCTGTTCCAGTTATTGTTATCTGTATATGTGCCAACTCTTTATCTAATACCTCTAAATATTCATCCGTTGCTAGTAAATCGCTTTTAGTGACTATCAGATAGTGTTTCCTATAATGGTTAAATGCTTTCAATACATTGTAGGTTATTTTATGCACTCTCTCTACTGGCTGGAAACAATCTGTCATACCTCATAATCTAGTAGTTTGGTCTTTAGGTATTCTCGCTATGGTTTTATATGCTGTCTTCAAATCAATGAACTTTGGATTGTTTGGGTGTCGTAGTCATCTAAATTCTAATAACGCTCTAGCATAACAATAAGAACAATTATGCCCACACCCCTGTCAATAAGTATCAAGCCTTGTAGGGTATTTACATTTATCTCATTCCCCTCATCATACAGTATTATATAAACTACCAAACTTTTTTATCTCTCACATCATAATACCACAAATAAAATATTACTTCTCCCAATAATTCAAACCTTTTACTTTATGTAGTTCATCTATATATTTCTCGAACTTATACCATTCATTCAAACTTCTCTGCATCTTTTGTTCGTTAGTAAGTTCAGCAAACGCTATTCAAAGTTTCTTCATCTTATGCACCCCATACGCCCATAGCTTACCATTACTAAACTTAAATGTGCAATTGTATCTTCTGGCCGACAACCAAGTCGTGCTATCTACACTATAGAATGGGTATCTCTTTAGTTCGTGCATACTAGTTATTCCAAATCAATGTAGCTTAGTTTTATGTTTCATAGCTGTATGGAAACAGAAATCCAAATAGTATTTCTTTTGTGGTTTGCTCATCTTCACACTCGCCATTCCTCATATCGCTACATAATCATATTTCTCACAATAATCTTCCATAAGTTGTTTGTTTCATTCCTTTAATTCTCATCGGTGGAATACTGGGAGAATGAATTGTCCTGTTTCTTCTTCAAGATATTTTTGGTTCTCTAATGTTTCTTTAGTATCTGAGGTATCCATATTAGCACATACCTCGAAGTTGCTTCCATACTGTTTGATAAATTCCGCATAATCTTTTACATCTAATTCCATTCAACTGTTCCTTATGGAGAACCCACCACTATCTAAAAACACTCTCTTATCAGTCCAAAAATCTTTATCTTTCTTTTTATTCAGTTCAGGGAATGCCATCAAGATATTATCTATATTCTTGAAATCCAATTTATCTTTGAATTGTTTTACTCAACTATAATATAATAACATCTATTCTTTTAAGGCTAAAAGTCTTGCTTTGCAGGCTTTACATTTACCGCAAGGTCCCGCTCATCACTCATAACAACTTCGAGTTTCATTTAAATCTAATAATTTTTGTGCCTTGCGTATAATCTCATTCTTTGTTATGTATATATATGGTGCTTGTACTTCTATTCATACACTTATTTTACCTACCAAATCCATTCGTCCTATAAATTCTACTGAATTGTCTGTATCTGGAGAGCCTAGGTGGCTTCATATCATAACTATATCTTTGTTATTGTTCCTAGCAAAAGCTAATGCTGCCGCTATAAACATCATATTCCTATTGTGTACTGTCGGTGAATCTATAACCCCTCACACCAAACTACTCTCGCAACCTAATGAACCCATATCTATTTTGTGTACATAATATTCTATACCTAATTTCTCACAATGATATTCTACACTCTCTATCTCTTTATGATTTGTTTGCCCATAATCAATAAACAATCCTGTAATATCATAATTTTTATAATATTCATATAGCAAAGTTGTACTATCTATTCCTCAAGACAACAACAATACTACTTTCTTTTTTACACTCATCTTTTATCATTATGAAGTAAAATATGCTGCCTTAAATTTAAAGTGTATCAAAACATTAAGCACAATTGCACAAACTCTGGTCTCAATTGACTCTCCATTGTTGTCCCTTGTGGCATTATATATACATCTTCGCAAAGTATATCATATTCAGCACAATATTTTTGTACCTCTTTAAAATCTTTCTCCGTATCGACCACAAACTTATATATGGCCTCACAATTTTCTGTAGGCAATATCTTTAATTCGTATGGAGAATTTCCACTATTAATTAATTTTGGACTTACTGATATATTATGGAAACTATGTTCCATATTTTTTACACTATTGCTACCATTAGTTTCTAAACTGTAATTCAAAAAATATTCATAACTCAATAAAGATTCCATAATCATATCCATCTCCTCACAAAATAATGTAGGCTCTCATCAAGTGAAAGTCACACTATAAGAATCCAAATCTATTATCTCCTCTACTATTTCCTCTATACTCATCAATTTATAATCTTTACCAGCAGTAGAATATTTACTATCACACCAAGTACAATTCTTATTGCAACCAAAGAACCTTATAAATATTGTAGGTTTTCAAATATTTGGTCACTCTCATTGCAACGCAATAAATATCTCGCTTACAGGTATTTTTTTACTCATCTATATTATGCTCATAGTAAAATGTTATTCGTTCCTTAGGTGAAATTTCCTTCACATAGTAAGCGGGTTTAGGACACTTATTCTTATGGTATAGTGTTGCTACATCTGTGTTTGTTCAAAACTTTTTGCGTATATACCTTATTGTTTTTCAGGTGTCCACTAAATCATCTACAACTAAATATTTATTGAAACGACAATTTATCATAATTCATTCTGTATAATTCTTTATTCTTTTATTTTTTTTTCATTCATAAGAACTTACATTAATGTTTTGTATATTCTTTATACCAAGAAGTTTGCTTAAATAATATGTTAAGTGTAATCCTCATCAAGTGACGCATATTATTCAATCATATTCCACTCCCATAGATTTTATTATATCTGCTAACAAAAAAACATCTCTTTGAAATTGTTTTTGGGTTATGTACATATTCTATTTTATAAGTTCTAAAAATTCTTTTCTTACATCGCTGCTGTCCATAAATTTTCATCACATCTTGCTAGTGGTTGTACTTGAATTAATATCTTCTACTCATCTCATAACAACGCAATAATGTTTTGCTCTAATTAATATCGCTACATCTTCTGTCCCTAACTTCTCTACTAAATCTGCGTGGATTTCTTCTGTCAATCTTTCTTGTACTTGTGGTTTCCTAGAATAGAAATCTACTATTCTATTTATCTTTGACAATCATATAACTTTGTTATTAGGTATATATGCAACAAATGCCTCTCCTATGAATGGTACAAAATGATGTTCGCAAGCACTCATCACTTTTATATTTTTTACTATTAGCATCTGATTATAGTTATATTTGTTCTCAAATGCTGATATTCTAGGGTAGTTATCTTTATTCAATCCTTTGAAAATTTCTCTTACATACATCTTTGCTACTCTGTATGGTGTTTTTTTTAAACTATCATCTTCCAAATCTAATCCTAAGATTGTCATAATCTCGCTGAATAGTAGTGATATAGCTTCTATCTTTTCAATATCAGTTAAATTGTTTTCTCTCATTGGGTACATAATAATTTTACAATAAATAAAAAAACTATGCTTGTGCATAGCTTGTAGGTGTTTCATACATCCTTATAGTCACATCTTCTTCTAATAAATCAAATTCTATTGCTACAATTTGTTTTAGAAATATTACCATATTTTCTGCAGTAGGTTCTACACCAAAACTAAAAACCCTATATCATTTTTCTTTTAAAAATTCTCAAACTTCATCTCCTACTTTATACAAATATGAATGGTCCCAGTTTTCATCACATCGAGATTTAATTTTTTTGAACTCTCCAAAATCCATCACCATTCAATTTTCTTTTATATCTCCCCTAACAGATACTTGTATTCTATAAGTGTGTCAGTGAACATTTATACACTTGCTAGGGTGGTTAGTAAGCCTATGCGCTAAGTCGATTGTAAATTCTTTTGTTATTTGCATAATGAGTTTTAAGAAATATAAACACTCACTATATATTTAATAGAAAATCAATTTCAAGTCTTTTTTGATACTAAATCTATATCTAAAATTATTTACTTCATTTTCTAAAGTCTTCGAGATTGCCTAATAGTGCTTCTGCAATGGCTTCGTGGTACTCACAAGTATCAAAATTAGGACACTTAATACTAAAACAAAATCTTATCATATCTTTTGTTGTAAAAATTACTTGTCCTTCATCAAATTTATTTTGTAAATATTCAAATCCGTCTTGTTCTTCTGATTTCAAATGAGGGCAATCACCCATTTTATTTACCATTGTTATTTATATTAATATATTAAAACTACTACAATTTTATAATCTTTCTTGGTATTGGTGTTCATTTATCATTCATAAACTTATCTACATTTTCTGGGGTGTACTCCTCTTGTTTTATTTCTACTCACTGCTCATAATGTTTATCTAACATATCATTTAACTCTCCTGCTTCTTCCTGCTCTTGTGATAGATGTTTCTCTAATACCCCTCTTACTAAGTTTGGTATGTGACAATAACTCTCGCTACTGTTCTTATGCTCTCAGTATAGTTCTTCCATTATTGCTTCTATCTTTGCTTTCATACTGTAAGTAAATCAATTAAAATCTATCTCACTACTCAACTGTCAACTCCTCTACATCTCCTCTACCTAATTTCTTATCTAAATCTTCTTTACTTATTCAGCTGATTTTCTCAAACTTTTTATAATCAAAATGTGGTAGTTCTAATGTCTTTGCTATGTCCTCTTTATCGGCTTTGTTAAAACTTATCCTTCGGCAGTCTTTCATATACTCATCTTTATCTTCTGATTCAGATAGTTTCTTTAAGTATCATTCTGTTGTTTTGTATGATGGGTTAGCTTCTTTTTCTTTATCAGTCATATCTTTTTCAGAAATCCAAATTACTGTATCATAACTAAAATAATCAGGGAAACTTATTTCTCCGTATTCAATATCAGTCTGCACATCAAATATAACTACTTTAGGATTCCCGCTATTGAGGTATCCTGTGTTGCGGTTTCCTGTGTTTCGGTTTCCTGTGTTTCGGTTTCCTGTGTTGCGGTTTCCTGTGTTTCAGTTTCCTGTGTTGTTTTTTGTATCAGCCATAGTTATAATGTTTTAAATGTTAAAAGGTTGTACTGTAAGTAAATCAATTAAAATCTAGTTTCATTCTATATTGTTGTTAGCTTAGGCTACCCACCACAACTACAATATACATCTTTCCATACTTGTTTTCAGCACCTACATATTCTTTTCTTCTCCTCTACCTCATCCTGCTCTTGTGTTAGATGTTTATTTATTGCATTTTGCAAGAACTCTCATACGCTTTTCTGTGTGTCAATTCATACTTCTTCTCATTTCTTCTGTAATTCTCACCATCACCTTACAGTAGCTATCATACTTCACTTTGCATCAAATATATATACTCACATTCAATCATGCTTCACTGGTCATTGTATTCGGTCTCTTGCTAATGATTCTTTCATTCTATATAGGCTTTTAGATAATTAAAATCTATTTATCCTTAGGCTATCCATTTTAACTTTACTCAACATATTCTACAATAATTATGTAATCTTATACAATTAGTTTTACAACTAGGACATTTAACCCATTCGTCTCATTTTACTTTTATCTCTACTTCCTTCTCTTGTGATAGATGTTTCAGGTCTTTGAGGTTAGATATTATTTCTTCCATCACAGAGATTACTTCCTCTAGTTCCTTCATATTAGGATTTACTGAACTTAAATTCATCTCCCAGTATTTTATCAAT
>Ga0222658_1000109_pt1 | contig 50602 bp, 43 predicted proteins | sample AntAcemetagen476_FD_179830 | JGI IMG/M metagenome (GOLD analysis project Ga0222658, IMG submission 179830) | Saline water microbial communities from Ace Lake, Antarctica - #476 | ecosystem: Environmental > Aquatic > Non-marine Saline and Alkaline > Saline | place: Antarctica: Ace Lake... | reverse complement strand
TGTTTTTCTTACAAAATGGACATTTTTTTATATAGCATATTAAATTAAGTTAGTTTTATTGTTATATTATGCCACAAAGTGATGTTTTTAGCCGACCATTTTTTCTATTAACTCGACATAAAGCATTCCCCACTTGTCATCCCCCAATCAAGTTGAGGGCAGGCTCTGAACTTGTTTCAGGATCTTTTTCACCACACACTGCTTGCCCTGTAGCCCGAGACATCAGTCGAGGTGGTATCGGGGTCATCCCGAGCGAAACGATAATGTAGTCGAGGGATCCCTTAACAAAGTATTATCTATCTCTCTTACTTTTGTCTGCACAAAAGTAACAAAAAACAATAATTTACTTACCAAAACATGCCGAATTGGTATGTTTTGGTAAGTAAATTGATGTATTTTAGCTAAGTTTAGTTGGATAATACATATCTATTTACTCTTAAAACGATATGATGGTTGACAGGAATATGATAATATGATATATTTAAATATTCATTTGTGTAAAAATGTAATTTAACTAGGGGAATGTTCCCCCAAATAGGAGGTTATCCATGAGGAAAGCACTTGTATCTGCGTTATCCTTGCTCGGTTTCGTTTCTCTCATCTCGTTGGTTATTTGGCTGATGCCAGGTTCGTTTCCGCAGAAAGGAGTAGTGTTTCTGGGGTTTGAAAATCCCGAAGCAGAAGAACTGGTCGTGATTGTACGCCGACCCGGTGGAAAAATCTCACCTGGATTGCACTTGCCAGATGTTTGCTTCCCTATATCGGAAGGTGCACAGGGCTGTACGGTGGGTGATGAGTGCCCAGAATTCATTATCGACTATAATTGCGGTGCTGTTGGCCGTACGGCGGTCTGTTCGTGTAAGTGGAAGTTACCTAAATAACTCCTGCGAGACAGCTCAACATGGGTCCCCGGCAATCGTGCTGGGGCCCCATTTTTTTTCGCTTGATTTTAAAAGAGTAATAAGCTAAAATATGAATATAAATAATAAAAATTCATGTCCCCATACCATCTCGACTATCGTCTCGAGCTACGGGGCAAGCCCCATACCAGTTTGCTACGGGGCAAGCCTTTGTAGAAAATAGGTTTATTGTTAAATAAATATATCTACTAATATTTCATGTCTTTTACCCACTTGCATGTCCATAGTCATTACTCCCTGCTTGATGGACTAACAAAAATTCCAGACCTAGTTAAAGCCGCTAAAAAACGCGGTTTTTCTGCCGTGGCTTTAACAGACCATGGTGTTTTGTATGGTGCAATTGAATTTTACAAAGCTTGTAAAAAAGAAGGAATCAATCCGATTATTGGTTGTGAAATTTATGTTGCTCCTACCTCTAGATTTGAAAAGGACTCTAAAAATAGATATCATCATTTGGTATTACTTGCAGAGAATTACGAAGGTTATAAAAACCTAATGAAATTATCATCTTTTGGTTTTACAGAAGGTTTTTATTATAAGCCGAGAGTTGATAAAGAATTATTACGAAAGTATAGTAAAGGTTTAATTGCTTCGAGTGCATGTTTTAGTGGAGAAATTCCAAAGATACTTCGGAAAGAAGATAATTTTGAAAAAGCGAAAGAAGTTGCTCTTGAATATCAAGATATTTTTGGGTCTGGTAATTTCTTTTTAGAGATGATAGATTTACCAGCTTTGGAAGGTCAAATGGACTTGAATGATAAATTGATAGAGCTTTCTAAAGCGACAGGAATTCCTTTAATTGTTACTCGTGATTCACATTACTTAAATCCAGAAGACGCGGAAGCTCAGGATATTTTAACTTGTATTCGTGATGGTAGAGTTTTGGATGAGCCAAATCGTCCTTCAATGCAAGGAATAGATTTTTCACTTGCGACAGAAAAAGAAATAGCAAGTCGTTTTAAACATATTCCTGAGGCGATTCACAATACTGGAAAAATTGCTGACAGAGTCAATCTAGAGTTAGAACTTGATAAGTGGCACTTTCCAGCAATTGTACTTCCAAAAGGTAAAACTGCAGACGTTGTTTTGCAAGAAGAAGTGTACAAAAATATTCCTAATTTTATGGAGTTGACTCCGGAGATTAAAAAGCGGGCAGATTATGAACTTGATATTATTAAAACAAAAGGTTATTCACCATATTTTTTAGCTGTAGCGGAATATGTGAATTTTGCAAAAGACAATGGGATTGTAGAAACAACTCGTGGTTCGGGAGCTGGTTCTCTCGTGTCATATTCTCTTGGTATTACAACAGTTGATCCAATTTATTTTAAACTTCCTTTTGAAAGATTTTTGAATCCTTTTCGTCCTAGTCCTCCCGATATTGATACAGATTTTGCGGACGATAGGCGTCATGAGGTGGTAGAACATATGACCGATCTTTATGGAGCTGACAAAGTAGCGAATATTATTACCTTTGGTACGATGCAAGCTCGTGGTGCTATTCGTGATGTTGGTCGTGCACTCGGATTTTCATATTCTTTTTGCGATCAAGTTTCTAAACTAATTCCTTTTGGAGCTCAAGGTTTTAATATGAATATTGCAAAAGCGATGGAATTAGAGCCAGATTTTAAAAAAATGTATAAAGAAAATCCAGATGTAAAACGTTTGGTAGATTTGGCAATGAAAGTAGAAGGTTGTGCAAGACACACTTCGATGCATGCAGCTGGTGTTGTTATTTCTCCAACGCCTCTTACCGATTTTATGCCTGTTCAAGTAGATCAAGATAAAAATAAGATAGTTACTCAATATGAGTTTCACTCCTCAGAAGCAGCCGGAGTTTTAAAAATGGATTTCCTTGGAATCCGTAACCTTTCTATTTTGGGACATGCAATGGACATTGTAGAAAAAACCTTAGGAGATAAAATAGATATATATAATCTTCCCCTTGATGATAAAAAAACATACGAAATGCTTGCTCGAGGAGAAACTGTTGGCGTTTTCCAATTGTCTGGTTCGGGAATGACAAAATGGCTTAAAGAAATGAAACCAAATAGAATTCATGACATTATGGCGATTGTAGCTTTGTTTCGTCCCGGTCCAATGGAATCTATTCCAGAATATATTAGAAGAAAATATAATCCAGAGTTGGTAAAATATCCCGATCCTCGTTTGAAAGATATTTTAGAAGCATCTTATGGTCTTTTAGTTTATCAAGATGATGTGATGCTTACCGCAATTGAGCTTGCTGGCTATGATTGGTTTGAAGCAGATAAATTTAGAAAAGCGATGGGTAAAAAAATTCCAGAAGAAATGGCAAAACAAAAAATTAAATTTTATGAAGGTTGTAAAACTTACGGAAAACTTGATAAAAAAGTTATAGATGAACTTTGGACAGCAATTGAACCGTTTGCAGCTTATGGATTTAATAAAGCACATGCTGCGAGTTATGGAATTGTTGCTTATCAGACTGCATACATGAAAGCAAATTATCCGATTCATTATATGACGGCTGTTCTAATTGCTGAATCTGGTGATATGGATAAAGTACCGGCGATTATCCACGAGTGTGGAAAAATGGATATAGAAGTTTTACCGCCGGATGTTAATCATAGTTTTAAAAGCTTTGCGATGATTGAACCTGAAGATGGAGGTAAAACACATATTAGATTTGGTTTGTCAGGTATTAAAAATGTTGGAGATAATATTTCAGAAGCAATTTATAGAGAAAGAAAAGAAAATGGTAAGTTTAAAAATTTGGAAGAGTTCTTATCGCGTGTTAAAGATAAAGATCTAAATAAAAGAGCGGTGGATAGTCTTGCGAAATGTGGAGCAATGGATTGTTTTGGGATTGACAGGGGGGTGCTAATTGCAAATATTGAAAATATTTTGGCTTTTGTTAAGCATTTAGCAATGCAAAGGAATACTAATCAGAGTTCTTTGTTTACAAATACAAATATTGATATTGGTTCAAAGGTTACTTTGGAATCAGCAGAAAAAGCTTCTGAAGATGAAAAATTAATTTGGGAAAAAGAATTATTGGGTTTGTATGTTAGTTCTCATCCTTTTAGAAAATTTCAAAAAGAATTAGAAAATATTTTGGTTCCATTAAATGAACTTGCTTCGGAGGAGAAAGGCCAGTGGGTGGTAGTAGGTGGAATGTTAGATAAAGCAACAAAAAAAATTACTCGAAAAGGAAGCGCAATGATGTTCGCAGTTTTACAAGATTTAACAGATAATTTAGAGTTGTTAGTCTTCCCAAAGACTTATGAAACTACAAAAGATATCTGGGTAGAAAACACTGCCGTAGTTGTGATTGGAAAAACTTCAGAAGAAGAGGGGGATGATAAATTGTTTGTGGAAAAGGCATATACAGTAACAAGTGAGACTGTCGGATTGCTCAAAGCTCAACTTTCAATGGGGCAGACAATTGATAGGACAAAAAAAACATCCCAAGTGAGAGAGGTTAGTGGTAATTTGCCAGTACCAAGGTTGGAGTTGGTTTTAAATTCTAGCGAAAATAAAGAAAAAATCCAAAAAATAAAAGACCTACTTTCACAAATCACAGGCGATACGCCAGTGTTTATTAAAGCAGGGGATAAAGTAATTAAAACTTCTTATAAAATAAATCCAGACAAACAAGTTTTTGATGATTTAGCTCAACTCGCAGGTGAAGAAAATTTGGTTTTGGTAAGATAAAAAATAATTTATAAATCATTAATACTTTTGATTGATTCATTTTCGTGAATGCGTTTTATGGTTTCGGCAAAGACAGGTACAAGAGACACTATTTCAGTGTTTTTTATTTTTTTATCTTCAAGAGGGATAGTATCAGTAAAAAGGAATTTATTAATCAGAGAGTCGTTAAGTTCTTTAACTGCATTTCCGCCAAGGACAGGATGAGCAACACATACATCTACTTCTTTTGCTCCGGCGTGGTTTAATAAAAATTCTGTATCTCTTATCAAAGTACGTCCACTAGAAACTTCATCGTCAATAATTAAACATTTTTTACCTTCTACATTTCCGATTACTCCTTTTATTTCAGGTTGTTCGTCATTGTTATCACGACGTTTATCCATCATCACAACTGGAAGGTTTAATCCGTCAGCATATAATTTTACCATTTTTGCCGCTCCAGAATCAGCCGCAACTATTATATGGTCTTTTAAATCCCAATTTTCTTTTATATATTTAATTGTAGTTGGAGCCGCTAAAATATGATCGGTTGGAATAGAGAAAAATCCTTGTAATTGCATTGAGTGCATTTCGGCGATTATAACTCGATCAGCCCCAGCAGTTTTGAGCATATCAGCTACAAGTCTAGCAGTGATACAAATTCTAGGCTGGTCTTTTTTGTCAGACCTAACATACGGAAAATAGGGGATGACGGCTGTAATTCGTCCAGCAGAGGAATCGCGAAAGGTACGGACGTACATTAAAAGTTCCATCAAGTGATCGTGAACCGGAGCTGTGCTTGTTTGAATAAAAAAAACGTCCTTTCCACGAACGGGTTCTTTAACTTTAACAAAATAATTATCATTACTAAATTTAAGACTTTCACTTTCGCCAAGTTCTACTCCTAACTTTTGACAGATTTGTTGAGCAAATTCTGGATGGCTTGAGCCTGAGAATATTTTTATATCCATATCTATATAATTATGTTTACACTTACATTGTAAATGATTTTTAGAAGTTTTACAAATAAAAAAAGCCGTCGGCACAATGCCGACGGGTTGGTGTAAAGAGCTCAGGTGATTTCTACCTACTGACTTTGCGGTTTGGTTTGACCCAATCCTCGAATGCTTTAACCCAATCGGGCCAGAGCAACTTGAAACCAAAGCCGAGGCAATAACCGGCGGTAATGCCTAATAGCATAATCGCTTCGGCTATTACCATGTAGGGGGTGATTTTCCCAGCTACGAGTACGATGTCTACCACCGGCAGTGATAGTAATATGGCTAGTGATACCACAATATTTGCCAGCAGCTTCTCATTCGTCATGATAATGGTGATGATGAGAAAAACAATCGCGAAGCTTACAGCAATCAGTCCTGCGATCTCAAATTCGTTTGTCTTCTTGTTTTCTAGCCAGGAGTAGAGTTGCTCGGCTCCGAAAATGGTGAAGATCAAATTTGCGAGAATTATCATAATCCCGAACATCACCAAAGTATTTCCTATTTTCATTGTAACCTCCCGTGTGCCTTTCGGCTGTAATTTGATGAAAAATCAAGATTCCCTTATTTCTATACTAAAATAGCTTAATTTAGCTTAAAAATAAGGAAATCTATTTTTTAAAGAACATTTAAGTATACCATATTTTAGGGGCTTTGTCAACCTCTTAGCTATTTTCTATAATTCCCAATTTGGATTAGCATCAATTTTATTCCATTTAGTAAATTTCTTTTTCTTTGCTTTGTAATATCCAGCCACTGCGATCATTGAAGCATTATCCATAGAATATTTTGGATTTGGGAGAAGAAGCTTTGTATTTTCTAAGTTTGTTTGTATTTCTTTTTCCAAAGTAACTCGTAATTTTTTATTAGCCGAAACACCACCACCTAAAATTACTGTTTTTGGCTTGTGTTTTAAAGCAGCTTTAATTGTTTTTTTAACTAAGACATCTGTAACAGCTTGCTCAAAAGAAGCACAAAAATCATTTTTATTAACACAACTGTCATTCTGACGAAAGTCAGAATCTTTCTTAGTATTTCCTTGTGAGAAAGATCCTGAATCAAGTTCAGGATGACAATCTGGTATTGTTTTGTTGCATAAAGGATTTTTTTGTAGGTAATATAAACAAGCAGTTTTTAATCCAGAAAAACTAAAATCAAAATTATCTCTATTTAACCCGCCTTTTGATTCATTACAAACCCATTCGGATTTTCGGCGGACAAGCATTGGGCGAGGTAGGTCAATTGCTTTTGAATTTCCGTTTTTTCCAAGTTTTGAAATTTGAGGTCCACCAGGGTAGGGGAGGTCTAAAAGTTTTGCAACTTTATCAAAACATTCTCCAGCAGCATCATCTCTTGTTTTTCCTAATACTTGATATTTGCCTTGTTTTTTCATTAAAACTAATTCAGTATGTCCACCTGATGCAATTAAAGCTAGAGCAGGGTACTTAATTTCCTGCCTGCCGGCAGACAGGCCTCCTTCTCCAATTTCAACAGAGTGGATATGTCCTTCAAGATGGTTAACAGAAACCAAGGGTATATCTAAAGAGTATGATAAAGTTCGGGCAGATTCTACACCAACAATAAGTCCAGTAATAAGTCCAGGACCTGATGAAACTACAATAGAATCTGGTTTTGGTTGGTTTTTTAATACCTCTTCGATTAATGGAACAATTTTTTCAGCATGCATACGACCGGCAACTTCCGGAACAACTCCGCCATATTTTTTATGAATTTCAATTTGAGAAGCTGTAATTTCTTTTAATACAAAAAAACCCTTTGAAGAACAATCTAGAAGGGCTACAGATGTGTCATCGCATGAACTTTCTATTCCGAGTATAATCATAGTATTTTTAATACTAAGCAATGTGACAGGGGGGAGATTTGAACTCCCGACCTCGGGGTTATGAATCCCGCGCTCTCACCAACTGAGCTACCCTGCCGTGAGAGTCTGTCTAAAGAATAATTTTCTTAATTCTACTAACGAAACTATTCTTTAGATAGACTCTAGTATATCAAACTTTAATATAACTCTCATATATTACTAAATTTTTTGACTTTTGTCAATCAGAAGGGTAAAATCAGTATATTACAATAATATAAATTTATGAAATTAAAAGTAGAAAAATCAAGCATTGAAGATACATTAAAATTTATGCGTCGATGTGGATATGGATATTTACGAAGCAGAAGTGGAGGAAAGGATAGCTTTGTAAAAAGGTTAAGAGGGGAGTTATATCCGAGGTTTCATCTGTATATTGAAGATGATGGAGAAAATTGGAGTTTTAACTTGCATTTAGATCAAAAAGCGCCAGTGTATCGTGGGGCAACAGCTCATAGTGGGGATTATGATGGGGTGGTTGTAGAAAGAGAGATGGAGCGTATAAAAAGTTTTTTATAAAACTAAACAAAAAAGAAATACTGTTTTAAATCAGTATTTCTTTTTTGTTGTTTATTGCTATAAGCCGAATCTTGTATCCCTAAGGATGACGATCATTTTTCTAGTTCAGACGTTGCCGTCTGAATCTGTGCGAGCGAACTTTACGAACAAACGCTGCTCTTGCACCAGATAGGGTTTAGCACCGCTTTGCATCACTGCAAGCGTTGTATAGTAGCTCTAATCTCGAGAACTAGAACCCCCATACACTTTTCACCTTTCTCTTAAATAAATTTAAGATAGTATTGTCTCTGTGCCACTTTCCCTTGCTTACCCTCACGAGTAAACCGGTGGGTGTTACCCACTATCATTTTCAAATTAAATTGAATAGTGTTCGGACTTTCCTCTTTGACCTAAATCAAAGCGATCATCCACAATAAACAACGTAAGTTACTATAGCATAGAAAACTGGTTTTGTCAAGATGTGTATTAAAAAACAGCCTAAGTAGACTGTTTTTTAATTTATAAGATTTATTTTATTTTTTCTTTGGTTTTGTTACATCATTCTTAATTTTTCCTTTTGCAAAACTTTTTATATTATCTACCGTAGTATCAATAATTCTTTGTAAGGCTTCAGTGCTATTAAAAGCGTTGTGAGGAGTAATAATTGTGTTTGGGTGGTCTATTAAAATTTCATTCATCAACATTATTTTAATTTGTTTTGCGGTTAGATTTTTTGTTTTTTCCTTTTTCATATTCTTTCCAGCACCTTTTTCATGTAAGATAATTCCCTCATCTTTTATATTTGCTTCTTCTTCTAAAACATCGAGTCCTGCCCCAGCTAAAATTCCATTTTCGAGTGCCCAAAGTATTGCTTCACTTTCAACAAGTTCTCCCCGAGCAGTATTAATTAAATATGCTCCTTTTTTAACTTTTTTAATATTCTTTTTATTTATTAAATGGAATGTAGAAGGAAAGAGGGGAACATGTAGAGTGATAAAATCAGATGAAGATAAAAGTTTATCTAAACTTACATATTTAAAACCCAATTTTTTTTCTAGAGATTTGTTTGGAAAGGCATCAAAACAAACGATGTTCATTCCAAAACCTTTGGCCATTTTTATTAAATGCAATCCAATATTTCCCGTACCAATAACTCCTAGAGTTTTTTTATTTAAATCTACTCCGCGTAAACCGAGATATTCAAAACTTCCTTCTTTAACTCTTTTAACAGATGGGAATATTTTTCGAGATAATCCTAAAATTAAGGCAAAGGCATGTTCGGCAACAGTATTTTGCCCGTAAACAGGAACATTACAAACTGGAATTTTTTTCTTTTTTGCGGTTTCAATATCAATATGATTATAACCAGTTGACATCGTGGCAATCATCTTAAGTTTCGGAAGTTTCTCTATAGTTTCTTTTGTTACTTGTGACCCTGCAAAGACAGTTAAAATTTCAGTGTCTTTATCAAGATTTTTTTGTGTTAGTAATTCTTCATAGGTTTTTACTTTAAAGCCTTTGAGATTCTTTTTGATATAGTCTTTCATGTCTGGCCAGACTTCGTAAATTGAGATATTACTTTTTTTATTTGGCATAAGTAGTTATTACTAAATTATGTTAGTAATTATACTATATTCCTAATTTTTCCGCCACAAAGTCTACATCTTTGTCTCCACGGCCTGATAAATTAACTATTATTATTTTATCTTTGGGTAGTGTTGGTGCGAGTTTAATTACCTCCGCAAGTGCATGAGAACTTTCAAGAGCGGGGATTATTCCTTCAACTTTTGAGAGTGTTTGAAATGCGCTTAGTGCTTCAACATCGTTGGCAGTTTTGTATTTCACTCGACCAGTATCTTTAAGATATGAATGTTGTGGTCCTACTCCTGGGTAATCAAGACCTGATGCAATTGAATGGACTAATGATGGTTCACCTTTTTCATCTTGAAGTAAGTAAGTAAACATTCCGTGTATTGCTCCCGGACTACCAAGTGTTAATGTGGCAGCGTGTTCTCCTTCTTTAAAGCTTCTGCCTGCTGGTTCAACTCCAATCATTTTGACTGGAGTATTTAGAAATTCAGAAAATAAACCAATGGCATTTGATCCACCACCAACACAGGCAATTAAATAATCTGGTAATTGTTTTTCTTGTTCTTGAATTTGTTTAATAGCTTCTTTGCCAACAATAGATTGAAAATCACGAACCATACTTGGGAAGGGGTGTGGGCCAACAACAGAACCAATTGCATAAAGAGTTGTTTCAAATTCTCCCATATAAACTCCAAAAGCACTATCAACTGCATCTTTTAGACATCTTCCACCTTGGGTTACTGTTACAACCTTTGTCCCAAGTAGTTCCATTCGGATAACATTTGGATGTTGTTTTTCAACGTCGATTTCTCCCATGTGAATTTCACAATCTATTCCAACAATTGCAGCAGCAGTTGCGAGAGCTACACCATGTTGACCAGCTCCAGTTTCGGCAAGTAGTTTTTTCTTTCCCATGTGTTTGGCAAGTAGGGCTTCGCCTAGACAATGATTTATTTTATGAGCCCCAGTGTGATTAAGGTCTTCTCGTTTTAAATAAATTTTTGCACCACCTAATTTTTCAGTTAGATTTTTGGCAAAGTAGAGAGGGGAGGGGCGACCAACATAATTTTTAAGCAAGTCATTTAGTTCCTGAATGAATCTTGGGTCTTTTTTTATTTTTTCATATTCTTTGGCTATTTTATTTAGCTCAGGGATTAATGGTGGGGGAACGAGTTGTCCACCATATTCACCAAAGTATCCTGGTTTGTTTTGAGTTGTATTACTTGCCTTGTTAGAATTATTACTCATATGTTTATTGTTAAAATTAAAAAACTATGTAAAGCTACATAGTTATAAATAAAAATTATAAATAAAAATTAGTAGCTTCGCCAAAAAAAATTTAGCCACCAAGAATTTTGATTGTTTAAATTATTTTGCATAGTATTTTTTTAGTATTTTATTAAAACCGTCACTTTCATTCAATTGTCGTGATCCGCGAGTTACAGTTGCGATAGCTACTCCAAGTTTTTTACTTATTTCTCTTTGTGGCACCCCAGAATTCAACATTTTTACTAATTGTAACCTTTTTGTTATTACTTCAAATTCTTCAGGTGTTAATAAATCCTCTAAAAATTCTCCCATCAACTTAGGGTCTTTGATTTTTGCTAAAAGTTCTACAATTTCTTTTTTATTTTTATTCATAACATTTTACTTTATCTACTGAAATATTTCAGTAGATACTGTACTAGTACAATAGTACAGTATATATAAAATATTGTCAAATACAAATTGTGGATAACTAAAAACGAATGAGTTAACTCATTCGTTTATTTGATAGATTCCCGCCTTCGCGGGAATGACATTGTGACGGTTTAAACCTCAATCACAACAGGTAAAACCATCGGACGTTTTCCAGTCTTGGTAAATAAGTACTGACCAACATAATCACGTACCTTGTTTTTAATGTGATTTGTGTCTGCCCAAGATTTTGGATCAGAATCAACAACAAGTTTTTTAACTCGGTGGCGAAGGTCCTCGATTAGCTGTCTGTTTTCTTTTAAGAAAACGAAACCACGAGAAATTATATCTGGATTTTGGATTAGTTGTCCCGTTTTAGAATCAACAGTTGCAATTACTACAATCATTCCGTCTTCTGCGAGCACTTGTCTATCACGCAAAACAATATTTGTTCCGTCGGACACACCAAGTCCATCAACAAAAACATAATTAGCTGGAACTTTATCTTTTGTAAGTGTTCCAGTATTATTTTTAAATTCCATTACTTGTCCATTATCGGCAATAAATATATTCTTATCATCGTAGCCTAAAGTTTTTGCAACTTTAGCATTGTAGTGAAGCAAGAAATGATTACCTTCAATTGGAACGAAATATTTTGGATTCATTAGACGAATCATCAATTTAACATCGTCAGCTTTGGCATGACCACCGGCGTGAACGTCCATCATTTGATAATGAATAACTTCTGCTCCTTTTTTGAATAGTGTATCTTTAAGTCTCTGAACAGTTCTTTCATTTCCTGGAATAACAGATGAAGAAAATACAACCGTATCTCCTTTTATTAATCTAAGTATTCTATGTTCACCGTTGGCAATACGCATCAAACTAGCATTTTTCTCACCTTGAGCCCCTGTACAAACAATAACTACCTTTTCTTTTGGATAATTATCAATTTTCTTTAAGTCGATCAAAGTTTTTTGATTAAAGTTCATATATCCAAGTTCTTTAGCAATTGCAACATTGCTTTTCATTGAGTACCCATCAAGAGCAACAATTTTTCCTAATTTTTCTGCAGTTTGAATGATTTGTTTTATGCGAGACAAAAGAGAAGAAAAAGTTCCAATAATAATTCTCCCTGGAGCTTTGCTGATTATATCTTCTAAGTTTGTTCCAATTTCTGTTTCAGACATTTGAGTTCCGGGTTGCAAAGCATTGGTTGAATCAGACATTAAAGCAAGCACCCCTTTTTCTCCTATTCGAGCAATTTTTGCAAGATCTGCTGGCTCTTCTCCAGTTGCTGGTTGAAAATCAAATTTCCAATCACCAGTATGTACAATTCTTCCCTCAGGAGTATTAATAACAATACCCATTGTATCAGGAATGTTATGATTCAAGTGGAAAAATTCTATTTCAAAAACGCCAAGTTTTAATTTATCAGTTAATTTAACATTATTAATATTAAGAGGTTTTAAACCTTTAAAGTCCTCTTGTCTTTTTTTGATGATAGCGTTTGTTAAAGGTAGTCCATAAATTGGGGGATAGCCAATTTGTGGAATAGTATAAGGAATAGCTCCAATATGATCTAGATGAGCATGGCTAATTATTACTCCTTTAATTTGTTTTTCCTTTCCTTTTAAATATGACATATTAGGAATGATATAATCAATCCCTGGCATATCTTCTTCGGGAAATTGTAAACCCATATCAACAAAAATGATATCTCCGTCATATTCAAACAGAGTACAATTTCGTCCAACTTCTTCTAGCCCACCGAGCACCATGACTTTAAGCTTTTTCTCTGTATTTTTAAAACGAGCAAAAGAAGGTTTTGTTTTAGGGTGGGGTCTGTTTGTTTTTGCGTGTACGCCAGTTTTTTTAGTATGTGTGTTATAAGTTCTGCGAGTACGGCGTGGAGTGCTAGCAGAGCTTTTTGTGTTTGTTTCCATAATTTTATGATTATTTATTTTTTTGATATTTGGCAATAATGCCTTTTGAGAAGATATCAAAAAATGATTATTTATTTAAAAGTTAATTTTTTAAGAAGTTTGTTTGAATGTGCTAAAAAGTTATTACTTCTTCCATTTCTTTTTAGTTTTTATGTACCAATCACCAAGCTCATTATATCTATCAGATGGTGAAAAAATACGAGTGTCAGTTATTCCTTTGATATCATTTTCAGCTACAAAAGTATAAGTTGGGGTATAAAGAAAAATAGCTGGTATTTCCTCGTTTAATATATCTTGAAATTTTTTAAAAGATTCGTTTTGTTCATTTTCACTATCTGTTGTTCTTGCTTCTTCTATTAACTTATCTGCTTTTGAGTTTGAAAATTTAGATAGGTTTAGTCCTGGGTAGTTACTTTGACTAGAATGCCAGAAAGGATACAGGTCTGGGTCGCTACCTACGATAACAGCGTAAAGCAAGATTTCATAATTACGGCTTTTAATTACATCGTTATTAATTTGTTTTGATGAAATTGAATTAATCGTTACTTGAATGCCAAGTTTTTTCCAATATGTAGCTATGGTGTTAGCCGCTTTTTGGTATTCTTCTGTGTCAGCTGTAGTGATGCTTAAACTTAAAATTTCTTCATTTTTATCTTGTCGATAAAAACTTTGTTCAGCATCCATTGATTCTCTAATTTGGTTTTCTATATCTTCGCTCATTTGTTCCAGGGTACTAGATACGATATCTGGAGTAGAGCTAGCATTTTCTTTTAACTCTTTTATTTCGTCACTTCGCATCTCTAACATTTCTTCTTTTTTATCTTTAAAATAATCCTCTGGCTCAATGCGAGTCCATTTTTTATCTAATAATTCATTTGCTTTTTCAATATTTAATTTTAACTGTTTTTCAAGAGCGTATTTTTCTAGTTCTGGATTTAAAATAGGGGAATGTATAATTCTACCTTCTCCTGATAGACTATCTTGTAAAATTCTTTTTTTATCTACCGCTTGAGCCAGTGCTAGACGTAAATTATCATCTTTTAAGTAAAGGTTTTGATTTTGATTAAAAAACAAAGCAGTATATTGTGGAAGTTGTAATTGATAAAGTGTAAATTCTTTACCAGGTATTTTGTCCCGTTGTTTTCTTGGTAAAAAACTAATTGCTTTCACATCGTGACTACGAAGGGCCTCAATAGCTTGTTCGTAAGTTTGGTAAAATTTAAAAGTGATAGTTTCGAGAAAGGGTTGTTTTTCGTAATAATTTTCATTATTAACTAATTTGTAAGTTTGCAATATTCCACTATTATCTTTAGTTAAACTACCAAAAGCCCAAGGACCAGTACCGATTGGTTGTAAATTAGTTTTAGCAAGTTTTAAATTATTTGGATTTGTGTTTGACCAGATGTGTTTAGGTAAAATCCCAACAGTTAGATTATTGATAAACGAAGGAAAAGGTTCTTCTAAAATTAAGTTCAAATTGTAATCATCAGTAATTTCAATCTTCACCCCTTGAAAAGCCGGCGCCAAAGGACTACCAACATTTATATCTTGTATCATTTGTAATGTATAAGATATATCTTCGGTTGTAAATTTTTCTTCATCAGACCATAAAATATCTTCACGTAATTTTATAGTATATATTTTTTTATCTTCTGACAAAGAATAACTTTCAGCCAGGTCTGTTATTAATTCTTGTTTATTATTAAATTTAAAAAGTCCTGAATATATTAAAGCCGATAAATCCGCATCTACTTCGTTTGTACTAGAAAAAATAGGATTAATATATTTTGGTTGTCCAACAATTGCTTCAAGATACTCACCACCATTTTTTGGAACTGGTTCTAATTGAGCAAAAGTAGCAATTGAGCCCCAAGCGATAATAGTTGCTATTGCTACAAAACTACTAGCTATTAAAACAATTTTTTCTTTAAGAGGAACAAACTCTTTTATGTATTTAAATTGTGCAAAGCTCGGAAAGAATTTTTTTGATAAACCATTAAATAAGCGTCTGTCTAAATTGTGAGAAGATGCTTGTTTTTTTGATTTAATATAAAGAAGAATTTTTTTCCAAGTCATTAAATTAAATTTAGAGACTTATAGAGGTCTGTTGTTAAATGATGATACGTATTAAAGAAATAGTAAAGAAGAGAATAGCGATTATTATAGTTCCGTTGTGTAGTACTTTATCTACCCCTCTTTTGCTACTAAATACATTACTATCTCCACCACCAAAAGCAGCACCCATTCCAGATCCTTTTTGTTGGATTAAAATAATAACAATAAGTAGAACTGATAATGTTACTTGTAGAGTATTAAAGATTAATTCTTGCATAAAATTATTTATTCAATTAGATATAATGAAGTATAAAACGGAGTAAGTATATCTGATTTAGCTATTTTTGTCAATCCCTCACCATTTTTTATAAAAAATGGTACTAGGTTAAGATATAATGTATATTGTGTACTTTTATGTTATAATAACATAAATTAATTATAAAAGGAATATATGGTTTTAAAAGAAGTGCAAGTTTTAAAGTGGTATCAAAAAATAGGTTGGGTTTTGTTGTTTGCTTTTGGTTCTTTAGTTATTGTGTTTGCTGTTGCTTTTGGTTTTTTAACACTTCATTTTATACAGCAGATTAAACAAGGAGATGATGAAGCTTTGCGAGAAAGGTTGAATAAAAATGGTAGTATGGCTGTAGTACCTAATTTACAATCTGTTAGAGATATGATTGAAACAAATGATGATCCTTTTTTGGGTAATGCAGAAGCGAAATTAGTGATTGTTGAATTTGTTGATTTTAAATGCCCTATTTGTAAAGAGTTTTCCAGTACCCTTCATAGAATAAATAGTAGTTTTGGAGATAAGGTAAAAATTATAATTCGTGATTTTCCTATCGAAAGCATGCATCCTGGGGCTGGTAAATTAGCTCAATTTGTAAATTGTGCAGGTGATCAAGAAAAGTATTGGGAAGCTCATGATTTAGTTTTTTTAATTCAAGATGAAATTCCTGGAGACATATCTGATGAATATTTGTTAGGTTTAGTTAATCGTTTGGGTTTAGAAGAAGATAAACTTAGTGAATGTATAAAAGATACAGAAAAGATTTTTGAAGCTATGAAAGATTTTGACGATGGGGTTTTAGGTGGCGTAGAAGGTACGCCAACTTTTTTTGTTAATGGTGAAAAGATAGAAGGTTTGGTACCATGGGAATCTTGGAAAAATTATTTAGAAAAAATTTAAAAATATATAACAAAGTATATGAATTTAAAAAAGATAATTATAAGTTTGGTGTTGGGTGTATCTATATTAATACCAAATTTAGTATTGGCCTCTAATGTTTTGCCTGATTTTAATCCAATTTGTTGGACAAAGGATGATTGTGCAAAATACAGACAACAGGCTTATGGATCAGGTATTGGAGATGGGTTTTTTCCGCAAGAGGGTGATTGTAAAGGTGGTGAGGGCGAAAGTGTATGGGGAAAATGTAGCCCTAGCGCTGTAACTGAATTAGAAATTAAAATTGGTGGAAAATATAAAATAAATAATATTGGTGAATATATAGAGATTGTTTATAATTATGCTCTTGGAATTGTTGGGATAGTAGCAGTGGTAGTAATAATGGTGGCAGGTGTACAATGGATAGTAGCTGGTGGTAATTCTACTTTGATTAGTGCTTCTAAAAAAAGAATTGGTGGGGCAATGATTGGGCTCTTTCTAGCATATAGTTCTTATTTTATTTTAAATTCTATAAATCCATGGTTGGTAAATTTTCGTTTACCACAAACTTGGCTTGTTAAAGAAATACAGATGATGACTGAATATTGTACTGATATGGAAGCTATAAAAAAGAAACCAGGGTTGAATTTTGCACTAGTGGAAGATGATGCAAAAATTTTTGAATTAAAGACAGAAGATTTTAGTATTAAAGGTGTTTATAGAGTAGAAAATAAAGATGAGAATGGTAAGAGCGTGATAGAACCTTCAGCAAGTTTAGAAGAGCTTGAATGTAATCAAACTTTTTCTCCATCTGCAGGTGGTGGTGGAAGTTGTGTAGGTCATTATTGCGAAGAAGAGGGTAATATGTGTATACCTAATTATAATTATAAAAAAGGTAATGAAAATGAACAAAAATTATATAAATGTGAAGAAGCGATGATGGTGGTAAAAGCTTATAGTGGATATCTTGTATCGCCAAGTTGTGGTAGTTTTTTTGTTGAAGGGTGGGAATTTCCATTTTTTAAGCAATTAAAATTATTTGCATTGTGTAATTACTCATCATCAAATGCTAATAATGCAGTAGAAGTAGGAGATTTTGATCGATTAGGTACAGGTAGTAGTAAAGTTACATATTGGAAGATAGAAAAGAATGGTAAAATTAACAGTGTCTGTGAAGGTGGTACAAAATTAAAAGGTTTTATGCTTTTGGGTAAGATGGATGAAGCCTGTACTGGTGATCAATTAAATTGGATTGGTAAGGGTGGAGCTAATTTAGGTATGACTTCTGATGATACTGGTACAGATACTTCTGCTAGTGGTAAGTCTGGTCCTATAGCTCCTACAGATGTATCAAGTTCACAATTATTTACTAAACTAGATTTAGAAAAAGGAATATATTTGAGGATCGATGTTGCTGGTATTGAAGACATAGATTAAAACATTGACCTAGCACTACTTTTTGTCTTATAAATACTAAGAAATAATTCAAATTGTATAATAAAAAGTAGTGCTGGGTTGACTTAAATCCAAACTTCTGGTATACTTTTTATTCAGTAGGTCCAATTAGTTCCTATTAAATAAATTTATGCCAAATAAACCTAAAACAACCCCATTGGGGCAAAAAACTTCTTTTAATAATTTAAAGATATCTGGTGCAAGAGTACATAATTTAAAAAATGTAAATCTTGAAATACCAAAAAACAAGCTCGTAGTTATTACGGGTTTGTCTGGTTCTGGAAAGTCTTCTCTTGCTTTTGACACAATTTATGCCGAAGGTCAGCGTCGTTATGCAGAAAGCCTGTCCGCTTATGCTCGTCAATTTATGGAGCTTCGCGATAAGCCAGATGTAGATAAAATTGTTGGTTTGTCTCCAACAATTGCCGTAGATCAAAAACAAAATGCTCAAAATCCTCGTTCTACAGTTGGTACTGCCACTGAGATTTATGATTATCTTCGTCTTTTGTTTGCAAATGCTGGTGTCCAATATTGTACTCATTGCGGTGAAAAGGTAGAAAAATATACTACTGGTGAAATTATAGAAAATGCCCGTAAATTTATTCGTCAAGAAAAAGAAGCATATATTTTATCTCCAATTGCACAAAGTAGTGAGATAAATAAAAAAGAAATTTTAGAAATAGTAGAAAAATCTGGTTTTGATCAAGTTAGAGTAAATGGAAAGTTTTTGCGTATTCATGATTTTGCGAATTTTGAATTTGTAAAAAAAGAATTGTACGATGTGGAGTTAGTGATTGAAAAAATTGATAATATTAAAAAACAAGATATAACCAAAGCAGTAAATACTGCGATTGACTTGAGTAATGGAACTGTGATTTTAAGTTCTGAGAAAGAACAAAAAAGATATTCAATTTTTGGATGGTGTTCAAAATGTAAAGAAAAATTTCCAAAAATAGATCTTCGTAGTTTTAGTTTTAATAGTCCATATGGTGCATGTCCTCGCTGTACCGGTCTTGGAATTACAATGGTAGTTGATTCAAAATTAGTAGTACCAAATCCTCGTTTAACTTTAGCAGAAGGAGCAATTCAACCTTGGACTAGAATTACTGGTAACCAATCTTGGTATCAAAAATTATTAAAAGCTGTATCAGAGAAGCATGGTTTTTCTTTAAATCAATCTATAGAAAAAATGAAATCTGAAGTTTTTGATTTGATTTTGTACGGAACAGGAGATGAAGAATATGAGGTGAATGGCAAAACAGTAGTTTTTTCTGGAGTAGTATCTGATTTAACTAATCGTCATTTAGAAACAAAATCAGATTATATCCGCAAAGAGATAGAAACATATATGCGTGAAAAGACCTGTCCAGTTTGTGAAGGTCGTCGTTTGAAACTAGACTCTTTGGCTGTTAGATATGAAGACTATGGAATTGCTGACTTTTCTTTATTCAGTATTGATGAGGCCTTAGAAGTATTTCAAGGTAGATTAAGTGAAATAGAAAATAAAATTAAGAAAAAAACTACTCTAAGTAAATTAGAAAAAATTTCCGAGCCAATTTTAAGAGAATTGGTTATTCGAATTAATGGTTTAAATCAAGTAGGGCTTGGATATTTAAGTCTAAACAGAAGTATAAATACTTTATCAGGCGGGGAATTGACCAGAGTGCGTTTATCTTCTCAATTGTCAGCGGGTTTAACCGGTGTGATTTATGTATTAGATGAGCCTTCAATTGGTTTGCATTCTAGGGACAATGGTAAATTGATTAATACTTTAAAATATTTAAGAGACCTAGGAAATTCTGTGATTGTAGTTGAACATGATGCAGCCATGATGGAAGCGGCTGACTATATTATTGATGTTGGTCCGGGAGCCGGTGTGTTTGGTGGTGAAATTATTGCCGCTGGAACTTTGGCTCAAATTAAAAAGAATCGCAATTCAATTACTGCTGAATATTTATCAGGCAGAGTAAGATTAGAAAAGAAGAAAAAGAAATCAGGTGGAAAGAAAAAAGAAGTGGTAAAGAAAATTAAGATTATAGGTGCTAAAGAAAATAATTTAAAAAATATTAATGTAGAGATTCCACTCAAAAAACTTGTTTGTGTTTCGGGGGTTTCCGGATCGGGTAAATCTAGTTTGGTAATTGATATTCTAGGAAGAGCTTTAACAAAACATTTTTATCGTGCTAAAGCAGAACCCGGACTTCATAAAGCAATTAATGGAATTAGTAATATTAATAAAGTGATTGCGATAGATCAGAGTCCAATTGGAAGAACCCCGAGATCAAATCCAGCGACATATACCGGGCTTTTCACTTTAATTCGTGACTTATTTGCAAATTTACCAGAAGCAAAGATGCGTCGTTACGATGCTGGCAAGTTTAGTTTTAATGTAAAGGGTGGTGGGCGTTGTGAAGCCTGTGCAGGAGAAGGATATATTAGAATTCCAATGCAATTTTTAACTGATGTTTATGTAGAGTGTGGAGAGTGTGAAGGAACAAGATATAATAAAGAGGTTTTGGAAATTCATTATAAACAAAAAAATATTTCAGATGTGTTAGAGATGACTGTAGAAGAAGCTCATAGATTTTTTGCTGATAAACCAAATATTGCTGTTAAGTTAAATATTTTACGCGAAGTTGGTTTGGGCTATGTTAAATTAGGTCAACCGGCAACTACGTTGTCTGGTGGTGAGGCTCAAAGAGTAAAACTTGCGACTGAACTTTCTCGTGCTTCAACTGGTAAAACTTTATATATATTAGACGAGCCAACAACTGGTTTGCATTTTGAAGATGTTAGACATTTGCTTGGAGTTTTAGAGAGATTGGTGGAAAAGGGGAATACTGTTGTGGTCATTGAACATAACCTAGATATGATTGCTTGTTCTGATTGGGTGATTGATATGGGTCCTGAGGGTGGAAAAAAAGGTGGGTTGGTTTTGGCAGAAGGAACCCCAGAAGAAGTAGCAAAAAATAAGAATAGTGTTACTGGAAAATTTTTAATTCCACTTTTGAAGAAATAAAATAAAATTATAATAGAGCTAAAAAAATAGTACGTACTATTATGGTACATACTATTTTTATTATTGTCGTTGTAAAAGTTAGGAGTGTTATTCCCTCCTTAAGGAGGGTTAGGGAGGTGTTATTTCAACTATTATAGTAATTACAGTTTATAAAACTTTCCTACTAATTTAATATATTATCTTTCTCTCTTACTTTTGTCTGCACAAAAGTAACAAAAAGCTCCGAGCTTTCATCTTTTGGATAATTTACACATTCATTTCACTCTGATTGCATAGTCGTTTCACTAGAATGAAACCAGCCCTATCGGGACGTTCAATTTCATGTGTAAATTAAACCAAAAAATTCAAATGCTCGGTCTCGTGATTGAAGCTTGTGTGTGAATAAAAATAGACCATACTACGTACTGGTCTATTTTTATTTTATATTTTTATTTACTTTCTCTAAGCTTTCTTTTGAATTTAGGATCACGCAGATAATTAATCTTAGCACGACGTACTCTAAATTCTCTAACTACTTCTATCTTTTGAATTATCGGTGATTTTAGTGGAAAGATTTTCTCTACACCAATACCACTTGATACTTTGCGCACAGTAAATGTAGCTCCTGCTTCATTACCGTGTTTAACGCCAAGTACAGTTCCTTCAAAAACTTGAATACGTTCTTTTTCTTCTCCTTTTGTATTCGTTTCTTTAATTTTTTGATGTACTTTTACAATCATCCCAGCTTTGATAACTGGTTGTTTGTCTGCTGACTTCTTTTTTTCGTCAGTTTTTACTTTTTCTTCTTCTACCATACTTAGTGTTTAATAAATTTAAGTGGGCTTATTTTACTATATGTGGCTTTTTTTGTCAATAGGGGCTTGCTTTAAAGTGTTTAAAAAGAGTTGTGGTTATGTATATTAGATAAAAATAGCCTAAGGTTAGAAAAGTAATAATTAGTACTCCCATATCTTCTTGGGCAGGTACATCCCGTCTTTTTATATGAGGGAAAGAAAAAATGAGCCCACTAAAAGCGGGCTCATTGTCGGTGTTTAAATATCTACTGAAGAAACAATGAAATGAATTTGAGACGAATCCTTTCTGGCAATGTTGCGTAGTATTCACTTCTCTCTTCCTGTGTTTTGAGTTCTTTCATTTTTTCTTTTAGAAGAGGGGCGATTCTGGTTTCTATCCTTTGTTCCAGGTCTGCAGTGGCTGGATACAAGAGAATAAGTTCATTAATATCAATTGTTTTCCCAATCACATCTTGCCGGAGTTTTTTTACTAGCAAGGCTTTTTTCTTGCACCATCTACTTTCAGCCTCGTGACACAGACGGGTAACTGCATTTGAAAACAGTAAGATGCTATCAACACCTTTTGGAGTGTAGTTGTTTACGATTTCTTTCATCTCATCTCGGTGTAGGTGGGATTTTTTGCGCAATCCGTTTTGTGCAAGAATGGAGTGATAATCTTCCGTTGTTTTGCACAGTCCTAGCCAGACTTTAAAAACCTTCTCTCTAAAGTTTCCCCCGGTGTACAGCGGTCTTTCGTGAGCAGTGATACGCCAATAAAGATCTTCCATGGCTTTTATTCCAAGCCTGCTTGCGATATTAAAAGCTTTGGCATGAAATGTTGGCAACAGATGATGGGGTGACTTTCTGAAGAGTGTTTCAAGTCCTTCTATAGTGGTTGTTGAATTAAGCTTTGCTAATACCTTTTTGCCCCATTCTTTCAGTGCAAAGTCTTCGTTTCCTTTTGATGCGTCTCTATAAGCTTTTTCTGCTTCTTCTATTGTTACTGCCTCAACTATATCCTCGAAGTTCAATTCTCCATAGCGAATTTTGATCATCTCCCGTGTTTCTTCGTTAAGTATCCCATAAAAGTCACGTTCTATACTTTTAATATTTTCGATTCCATTGGATGATTTTAAACGTACTGCGAGAATTTCTTTAGGCAAGAGTTTGATGCAATAATTGTATTTCCTGTTGAACCCATAAGAACGTATACCGGCCTGTGCTACATCTCTTTTGCATAATCTTGCTAGCAATAGTTCTGCACTTGCTTTAAATGATACCCACACAGGTTTGTGTTTACGACCTTCCACACATACATGGAACTTATGAGCTTCTGCAACTGTTTGGATTAGTTCCATTTTTCTTTGTATTGCTTCGGGTATCAGGCTAGGTTCTGAATCCCGTAGCTTGTCTAGATCGCTTGGTATTTCCGCTTTTTTTATCTTTTCTCTTGTGATTTGTTGCCACCTAGTTTGTACAAGCGACACCAACTCTTTGTTTCTCTCGTCGGAGAAATCAGGGTGATTTTTACGTATGTATCTACGGTCATTTAGAACCTTGTGAGCACGTTCTGCTTGGTGTTCAGTTACGCATTTTGCAATGAGGATTTTGGTGTGTTCGTAAATACTTTCTGGATTTCCTTCTGCGAGTGCTTGTTTGTACGCGTCTTTAGCTTCCAGATATGTGTTGATGATTTCGTCAGTCTTTGGGGCTTCTTTTTCTTCTTGAACCTCTGGTGTGCATCCAGTGGTTGCTAGGGTGATTAATAGGAAGATGAAAAGGGCGAAAGTCGTGTTGGTTTTTTTCATTTAGCCGTTCCTTTATGTGAGGTTTCTGATATTTAAAACCGTTAACTTTAGTTTAAAGTTAACGGTTTTCTTTGTTTTTGTCAACCCCACCATCACTTTGATAAAATTTTATCAAAGTGGTGGGGGTCAAGTGTTTAATATCTGCTCACTATTTATCCATTTCTTTTTTAATGATTTCAGTGATTTTTTTAATAGTTTCAGCCAGTTTCCCTTCGTAATTAATAACTTTATAATCATAATCAGATGATTTTTTAATTTCGGATTTTGCTGTCTCCATACGTTCTTGAATGAGTTCAGGGCTAATTCCACCGCGTTTTTCCACTCTTTTTTGTAGAGTTTCAATGCTTTCCGGAAGTAGGAAAATAGAAACATGAGGAATATCTTGTTTGTCAAAGTTATGTTTTCCATTAACCTCTATTTGAGTTAGAACAAGATCGTTATTATCTAAAGTTTTTTTGAGTTCTTTTCTTTCTGCTCCGTAATAGTTATCTGCATAGAAATTGTATTCAACGAATTCATCATTTTCAATCTTTGTTTTAAATTCTTCTGGAGTGATAAAATGATAATCAATACCATTTACCTGTCTTGGTCTTGGGTTACGAGAAGTAGTTGTAATAAGTCTGGCTGAATTTGGAATTGTTTTAAGGATTGAATTTATAACAGAATCCTTACCACCACCAGAAGGGGAGGAAATAATCACTAGTAATCCTGTTTTACTATCTGCCATATTATTTTACTGTTTTTAAATATTCTGACAATTCTTTTGGTAATTCATTTTGAAATTCTTTGTATTTACCGTTTAAATCATTAAAACCAAGTTTAAAACAATGTAAAAATAATCTGTCTATTTTTTTAGACCATCTCTTATATTGTTTTTGATAATACAGAGTGTCTCCAATAACAGGGTGGTTGTATGCTAAAAAGTGAGCTCTAATTTGGTGCATACGTCCGGTGTATAATTTTACTCGGACTAAAGTATGGTTGATAAAACTTTTTTCTACCCAAAATTCTGTTAAAGCTTTCTTACCTTTATCTGTTGGCAATCCATGATCTAGTTTTGGTAATGAAGCCATTTTTCCATCCTTACCTCTGGTAATAGGGAAGTCGATTATATCGTGGTCAGTATCAATTTTCCCATGTACCAAAACCATATATTCTTTATTTACAGTTCTGTTTTTAAATTGTTCTTTTAAATGTGTAAACATTTTTTGGGTTCGAGCGACAACTAAAAGTCCTGACGCAGCTTTATCCAATCTGTGAACAATTCCAGGTCTTGGATTTTCCTGTTTATCCTTGTCTACCGAAGAGGTAGGGGCAGACAAGCTGTCATTTTTAGAATCTCCATATTGCATAGTAACAGGGTCTCCAACATTTTTTAATTCTTTAAATTTTTTAGATAAAATTTTAGAAAGAGCAACAGACTCATCTGCTTGAGTAGGGTGAACCAAAAGTCCAGCTTGTTTATTTACTACAATAAAATTTTTATCTTTAGCAATAATTTCCACCTTTGTTTTTATTTTTTTCTTGAAAAAAGATTTAATAGTATCGGTTATTTTTTTATCTTTTGCTTCTTGCATTTCTTTTTCTTTGTTGATTTCTATTATATCTAAAATTTCTATTTCATTTCCAGTTTTAACTTGTTGACCTGCTTTTTTTGGTTTTTTTTCATCTATTAAAACAAGTTCTTGATCAATCAATTTGTGAACCTGATTACGACTTATATCTAATTTAGCAGACAAAAATACGTCCAATCTGTCTTTGTTGAATTCTTCTTGTACTTTAATTGTTTGTTTTATTTCCATATTAGACTAGTCTTTCAAATTGTGCGCCTGGATGGTTTTGAACCATCGACCCCCACATTAAATGTTATACAAATACGTCACTCGAAGAAAATATAAATAAGTTTGTGCGCCTGGATGGTTTTGAACCATCGACCCCCACATTATAAGTGTGGTGCTCTAACCCCTGAGCTACAGGCGCGCCACAAAATTATTTATACTTTACTTCTCGCTAGTATTTGAAAGTGCAATACTCTAACCCTTCTGAGCTACAGGCGCATAGAAAATTGTTAATTTTGTATATAACGCTATTAGTTTAGCAAATTTCTTTTAATTTTGCAAGGTTTGCCAAAGAACGTTAAAACTGTTAAAATATTATTATAAAGGTGCTGTCGCCAAATACGCTTTTGTAACGAAATTTTTATATTTCGAGGTAAAATCATTGAATAAATTTTGAGGTTTAGCTTTAGCTAAGCTGAAAAATTTTGAAGTGATTTTGACCGAAATATAATAATTGCAGTAAAAATGGTATTTGGTGATAGTGCCAAGATAGTAAAATTATGGAAAATTGGAACTTAAAATTATTTTTAAAAATTAATAGATTAATCGGGCAAAATAAATGGCTGGATGCTTTTGGTTCCTCTGGGGCAGAATGGGTAATTTTTGGTGCGCTTGGTTGGTATATAACTGCGAGTATTATAAACGGTTTACCTAATAAACAAGAGGCGATTATTCCAATCTTGTTTTTTGGCTTTGCTTGGATAATTGGGTGGTTTTTGAGTTTGATAATTGGTTTAATTGTAAAAGAAAAAAGACCACATATTACTCACCCAGAAATAAAAACGATGTACAAACCTTTGATGTATTGGAAATCTTTTCCATCTGACCATACAATGACTACTTTTTTATTTTTTTTCCTAAGTTTGGTTTTTGGATTACCTTTTTCTTGGGCGCTTTTGTTTTTAGCCCTATGGGTTTCTTGGGGAAGAGTGTACGCCGGTTTTCATTATCCGTTTGATATTGTTGGTGGGTTGTCGCTCGCAGGGTTGGTTTCAATTTTTGTTTATTACCTATATTTAATCATATTTTAACTACCAATCTACTGATAACACAGATCTACAGATTATTAGCTAAGTATCTACTAACTTTAAATTTTATCCGTAGATCCGTATTATCCGTAATCCGTAATTAAATGAAAGCAATTATTTTAGCAGGAGGTTTTGGCACTCGTCTTAGACCTTTAACAGACGAAATTCCAAAACCACTTTTACCAATCAAAAACAAGCCTATTATAGAACAGGCTATTTTAAATTTTAAAAAACATGGAATTAAAGATATAATTTTGTCTATTGGGTATAAAGCTGAAATGATAAAAGAATATTTTGGTGATGGTACTAAGTTAGGTGTGAATATAGAATATATGGTAGAAGATGAGCCACTTGGAACTGGTGGAGCTATTAAAAAAGCTTCTGAGAATATTAAAGGAACTTTCCTCGCAATTAATGGAGATAATTTGGCAGATTTTAATTGGAAGAAAATCATCAGTGATCATCAAAAAAACCAAGCTAAGATTAGTTTGACTCTTTATCCAGTTACCGACGTGACACAATTTGGAATTGCAAAATTAGAGGGTGAGAAAATTTTAGAATTTATAGAGAAACCTAGCGTTGAGAAAGCACCAAGTAATTTAAATAATGCGGGTGGCTATGTGATTGAAGCAGGAGTTTTGGATATGTTGCCAGATGGATTTTCTATGATTGAAAAAGATTGTTTTGAAAAATTAGCTCCTCAAGGTTTAATTTATGCTTCAATTCACGATGGGCAATGGTATCCAACTGATACTATTGAAAAATATGAGTTGGCTGATGAAAAATTTAATCCAATAGAATTATGAGTTATAAAAATTTTGAACAAAAAGTAAAAAAATTCTCTTATTCTATTTTAGTTCTAGCATTTGTTGTTGGTATTTTATTTATGTTTTTAACTAGAGAAAAATCAGAGCCAGTTGTGGTAGTAGTTAGAGAGGAAATTAATATAACTATTATTCCAGGATGGAATTTAGAACAGATTGCAGAAAATTGGGTTGAAGTTGGTTTGGTAAGTAGTACGAAAGATGTTTCTGATATTTTGGGTTCCCCTGTTTATTCTGGTGGAGAGGCGGGCAAGAAAATTAAATTTAAAAATAATGAATTTGAACTTTTGGAAGAACGTCAAAAAGATGGTAGTTACGAAGGGTTTTTAATGCCAGATACTTATCGAGTTTACAAAGACGCTGATTTAAAAGAAGAAGTATTAGCTAAAATTTTTGATAACTTGGAAGGTAAAATTACAACTGAGATGAGAAGTGAGATTAAAAACCAAGGAAGAAGTTTTTATGAAATTTTAACAATGGCATCTATGGTGGAGCGTGAAGCACAGTTGGAAGAGGATATGAAAATGGTGGCTGATATTTTTTGGAGAAGACTTGATATGAATTGGGCTTTGCAATCTTGTGCTACTGTAAATTATATTACTGGCAAAAATGATCCAGGAGTGACGAACGTTGACAGAGAGATTGACTCACCATATAACACCTACCTATATCCAGGGCTTCCATCAGGACCAATTGGTAATCCAGGGTTAAATGCAATTAAAGCAACAATTTACCCGACCGAGAATGATAATTGGTATTTTATGAGTGGGAAAGACGGAGAAATGCATTATGGGAGAACGCTTGATGAACACAATCAGAATGTTTATAAATATTTGAGATAATAACTCGTTTGTCATCTCGACCGAAACGTAACGAAGTGGAGTGAAGTGGAGAGATCGCTTAAAGATAGTAATTAATTTTAAACTAATTAAAAACATAATTTATCTCTCCTAAGAGATGTTCCGGGCCACTCAGGCCAAGTCTCATGCTCTTAGAAATAATAAATTATATATTTTCTCAATAAATATGAAAACTACAGATTTTGATTACAATTTACCAGAGGAGTTAATCGCTCAAAAACCAATGGATAAACGCGACACATCTCGTTTGATGGTGATTGATAAGGATGTTGAAAAAATAGAACACCTGATTTTTTTTGATATTGTAGATTATCTGCAAGAGGGAGATTTGGTAGTATGGAATAATTCAAAAGTTTTTAATGCGAGACTTGAAGCAACTCTTGAATTTGATGAATCAACGGATAAAAAGTTAGAAGGAAAAAAAGTTTTTAATTCTCCTAAGAAAGTTGAGATTTTTTTAGTTAAGCCAACAGAGAATCTTGGGGTGTGGCAATGCTTGGCAAAACCAGGAAAGAAATTACACCTTGGACTTCAAGTTAGAGTGGCAGATGATTTTATTGGTGAGGTTTTGGAGAAAAATGAAGATGGAACAGTTTTGATTGATTTTAAAAGTGATGATATGGAAGTGAGAGCCAAAGCAAATAAATACGGGTCGGTTCCAATCCCGCCGTATATTAATAGAGAAGAAAGAAATTCATCTGACGGTAGCCAGGAGATTAAAGATAAAAAAGAGTTACAAGAAAAGTATCAAACAGTTTATGCTTCTGATGAGAAAGAGGGAAGTGTGGCAGCTCCTACGGCTGGTTTCCATTTTACAAATGACCTGATTGAGAAGTTGGAAAATAAAGGAGTAAAATTTGCAGAAGTTACCCTGCATGTTGGTCTTGGAACTTTTTTGCCCGTTAAAACTGAAAATGTAGAAGAACATAAAATGCACGGGGAATGGATAGAATTAACTGCGAAAAATGCCGATAAAATAAATACTGCTAAAAGTGAGGGGAGAAGGGTGGTGGTAGTTGGGACAACAACAGTCAGGACTTTAGAGGGGTTAGTAAAACAAGAGGGTATTTTAAAAGCATATTCTGGAGAAATAAATATTTTTATAACTCCTGGGTTTGAATTTAAAATTACGGATGCACTGATAACAAATTTTCACTTACCCAAATCAACATTGCTTATGCTCGTGTCAGCATTTGCAGGAGATAGAAAGTTTATGTTAAAATATTATAAGGAAGCTGTAAAAGAAAAATATCGTTTTTATAGCTTTGGAGATGCAATGTTAATTAAATAACCATAATCATATGGGAGGAGAAAAATTTATGGGAGGATTTGATTTACAAAATAAGGCCTTACAAAAAGGAGCCGAAAAAGAAGTAGACTTAGATTTAGAAAGAGATTATAAACAAGAACCCACTCTAGTTCCTAATTCGGATATAGGTGAACAAAAGGAAAAAGAAGTTCCTAGATTTGATACTGATGAAAATGGTAATGTTATTATTCCACCTGATGTAGAAGGTAAATTAAGAGGTACAGGGTTACCACCAGATCATGGTAATGCTTAATTAATTTTTAATTTAAAATAATATGTCAGCAGAAAAAGCAGGTCGACCAGAGAGTTGTATGGATTCCAAGGTATTAAGCAAAGCTTTTAAGAATAAAAAAAGGAAAAAAACAGGTGATTATTCAGGTGATTCTGTATTTATTCCACCTGGTTTAGACAAAGAAGTCGAGGAAGAACTTTTATACAAACAAACAGCATTTAGTAGAATGGATGAGGAAGGCTGGGTAACTGAAAGTATGGAGACAATAAATAAAAGGCTTGAAGAAGGTGAAGATGGTGATAAAAAAGAAGAGGGTGTAATGGATGGTTCAAATAATCTGTTTAGAAAAGATGGTAAAAAAGAATCAGGTCAAGTATAAAAAATAAAAAACTCCGGAGTTAATTCCGGAGTTTTTTATTTTATATTTTTTATACCTCTTGTTTTTTTAAATAGTTTACAATTCTATAAGTAATTGGTAGAAGTACAACTTCAATTCCAATTTTGAAAATATAGTTAGTAATCCAAATCACTCCAATTAAACTCCACGGTAAAACTCCAGCGAAGGCAATTAGGAGGAATATTGTAGTATCAAAAAATTGTCCAACTATTGTTGATCCAATTGCCCGAAGCCAAAACTTTTTTTCTCCAGTTTTATTTTTAATCCAAGTCAATACGTTGGCATTTAAAAATTCTCCAACCAAATAGGCCACTAAACTTCCGAGTACTATTCGAGGGACAAAACCAAGGATTGCGTCGTACGAACCTTGCAATCCCCACATTGGGTCTGCTGGCAGTAGCCCAACAATTAAAAAAGCTAAAACCATAAGTAGATTTGCTCCAAAACCCATCCAAATAACTCGACGGGCACGGGATAGACCGTACACCTCTGTTAAGATATCTCCAAAGAGATAGGCAAGTGGAAAAAGTATTGTTCCACCATCAAAGCTAATCCATCCCAAAGAAACAATTTTGGCACTGGTAATGTTTGATAAAAGCAAAATAACAACAAACGCAACTGTAATTAAGTCTAGGTATTTATATTTCATAGAGTATTAATGTAAATCTAAGAGTAAGATAGTTTTAATTATAAGTTAAAAAGTATAAAATATCAAACTTGACTCAGCACTACTTTAGCAAGTTTGCTAAAGTAGTGCTGGGTTGACTAATTAATACTAACTTGGTATAGTATAGTCAGTATTAATATTGACAAAAGACCCAAGAGTCGTTACCATATACCTATAACTCCGTTTTACGGAGGTATTTGCGTATAAACACTTTGTCATTCCCGCGAAGGCAGGAATCTAGGAGAAAATAGTAAGAATTAAAAATTCCTGGATCCCCAATCAAGTTGGGGATGACAGTCGCTTCGCGACATAAAAATTATGAAATTTAAATTAAAATCAAAATACAAACCAGCGGGAGACCAGCCACAAGCTATAAAAGGGCTTGTTTCGGGTTTGCAAAAAGGAAATGCAAAACAAACTCTGCTTGGTGTAACAGGTTCTGGTAAAACTTTTACGATTGCGAATGTAATAGAAAAAGTTCAAAAACCAACCCTTGTTATTGCTCATAATAAAACTCTGGCCGCTCAACTTTGTAATGAATTTAGAGAATATTTTCCAAATAATGCTGTGGAGTATTTTGTTTCATATTATGATTACTATCAACCAGAGAGTTACTTGCCAAGTTCAGACACATATATAGAAAAAGAAGCTCAAATAAATCAAGAGATTGATAGGTTGCGTCATGCGTGTACTCAAAGTTTATTAACTCGAGATGACGTAATTATTGTTGCCTCAGTCTCAGCAATTTATAATCTTGGTTCTCCAAAAAATTATCTTCGCCAAGTACTCCACCTAGAAAAAGGTCAGATTTTAGACAGAAGAGGTATGCTTGAAAAATTAGTTAGTATGCAATTTGAAAGAACAAATAGCGATTTAACACGTGGGCATTTTCGTATGCGAGGACAAGTTTTTGAAATTATGCCAGTGCAAGAAGAAAGAATATATCGTTTTGAAATTTCTGATAAAATTGATCTGATTGAACTTGTAGACCCAGTAACTCGAAAAGTAAAAATGCAATTGACAGACGCGTGGTTTTTCCCAGCGAAACATTATGTTGCAGGGAAAGACGAAACAGAAAAAGCTTTCTCTCAAATTTATGAGGATTTAAAAAAGCGTCTAGAATATTTTAAAGAAAAAGGAAATGTTTTGGAATTTGAGAGATTAAAAAGAAAAACTCGTTACGATCTAGAAATGATAAAAAATATTGGATATTGTAACGGGATAGAAAATTACTCAAGATATTTTGATGGAAGAAAAGAGGGGGAAGCAGCTTTCACTTTGATCGATTATTTCTTGCATGGAAGTCGTGATTTTTTAACAGTAATAGATGAATCTCATGTAACTATTCCTCAAATTGGTGGAATGTACAATGGAGACAAGTCGAGAAAAGAAACTTTAATAGAACATGGATTTCGTTTGCCTTCCGCACTTGATAATCGCCCGCTTAAGTTTAGTGAATTCGAGGACAGAGTGAATCAAGCAATATTTGTTTCAGCTACTCCAAATGAATTTGAACTTGATAGGAGTGATAATATTGTAGAACAAATTGTTCGCCCAACTGGTTTAATTGACCCAGAAATAATTATAAAACCAGTAACGGGGAGAACTTCTCCCCCTGCCAGAGGGGGAGTTAGAGGGGGTGGGAGTATAAAATCACAAATTGAAGATGTGATTGAATTGATTGATGGTAGAATTAAAAACCATGAAAGAACACTTGTAACAACCCTGACCAAAAAGATGGCAGAAGATCTTACTGATTATTTAAAAGACAAAAAAATAAAAGTTGAATACTTGCATAGTGATATTAAAACCCTACAAAGAATTCAAATTATAAATGATTTAAGAGCAGGAAAAACAGATGTTATTATCGGAGTGAATTTGCTTCGTGAAGGACTTGATATGCCAGAGGTGTCACTTGTGGCAATTCTTGACGCAGATAAAGAAGGGTTTTTGCGTAGTGCAACAAGTCTAATTCAAACAACTGGTCGTGCCGCTCGAAACGTAAATGGACAAGTAGTAATGTATGCGGATACGATAACCAAGTCTATTAAAAAAGCGATTAGAGAAACTGATAGAAGAAGAAAAATTCAACTTGCACACAACAAGAAAAATGGAATAACTCCAAAAACAATTGAAAAATCAATAAAAAATATTTTAGAAGAATTTGGGGTATCAGTTGAAAAAGGAAAACAGGCAGGAAAAGCAAAAAGAAACAAACAATTATTACAATTGGATTTGGCAGGAGATGGTAGACCAATTGCGGAAATAATAAAAGATAAAGAAAAGAAAATGAGAATTGCTGCGAAAGACTTACAGTTTGAGTTGGCAGCAATACTCCGAGATGAAGTGAGGGAATTGAAGAAAATAAAGGATTAGTAGCACATTGACAATTTATTAATTTTGGAGTATCGTTGATAAGTAATACAGAATATAAACATGAGCATTACATTAAGTAAGGAGGCTTGGTAATGGCATTAGATTGGAGGTTGAAGTATAGTCTTGGTGTAGATGATAAGCTTTTTAATTTGGATGAAGGTGGAAACGTGGCCCTTGTTCAGTATGCAGAAAGTAAAGGGTTCCAGATCATCTTTGACCAAAAACTTCTTCAAGTGCAAGGAGCAGCTAAGAGAGTCGAATGTGTAATTGATGGTTTTACATGTTTTGCACTTAAGCCCTCAGGAAGAGAGAGTATAGTTCTGTCAGAACAAAAAGCAATTGACTTGGCCAAAAAATGTCTTGCCTTAAAAGGTGGGGCACAATTAGTTTTTCTTAAAGTCCCAAGAAATGATTCGCTGTATGCGTAGATTCTGATGAATTTATCAAACAACTCCTGCATCATTTGGTTACGGTCAAATGATGTAGTTTTTTTTAAAATAAAATATGGAAAATAATATGGATACTCAACGCCTAATTGAAAAATAATAACATGGAGAATAAAATAAAAATCAAAGGTGCACGTGAGCATAACTTAAAAAATATCAACCTTGAATTACCAAGAAATAAGATGATAGTTTTCACAGGTTTGTCTGGGTCGGGAAAATCCAGTCTTGCTTTTGATACTATTTTTGCCGAAGGACAAAGAAGATATGTAGAAAGTTTGTCTGCCTATGCAAGACAATTTTTAGGTGGAATGAGTAAGCCCGATGTTGATGAGATTGAAGGCTTGAGTCCTGCCATATCGATAGATCAAAAAGCACATAGTGCGAATCCACGTTCCACTGTAGCAACCATTACAGAAATTTATGATTACCTCCGAGTTCTTTATGCTCGAATTGGTATTCCACATTGTCCAGAGTGCGGATGTAAGATTGAAAAAATGACAACTGACGAAATGTTTGGTGTCATTCTGAACGGATGTGAAGAATCCCTTAAAAAAACCAAAAAGAAGAAGAGGGATTCTTCGGTTCCTACCTCTACGGTAGGTAAACCTCAGAATGACAAGAAAGGTAAATTACTGGTAATGTCCCCCGTAGTCAGAGGGCGTAAAGGTGAATACTATCAAATGCTCTATGATCTATATAACACTGGTTTCTTAGAAGTACGAGTTGATGGAAAGATGAAAAGTTTAAAAGAGCAAATTGTTTTGAGTAAAAATAAAAAACATAATATTGATGTGGTGGTAGATAAAATTCCACTGTCATTGCAAGGTACGAAGCAGTCTTTAGAAAAAGCAGAAAAAGAAAGATTGTCTGAGGCAATTGAAACCGCTGTGGATTTGTCTGATGGACTTTGCACTGTGATTTATCCAAGTAAAATGGAACAAGTTTATTCTACTGAATATTCTTGTCCGAACGATGGGTTTTCATTTCCAGAAATTGAACCCCGTTTATTTTCTTTTAATTCTCCATATGGTTATTGTGACTATTGTACTGGTCTTGGAACAAAGACCTTGTTTTCTGAAACTGATTGTCCAAAATGCGAGGGGAAAAGATTAAATGAGAATTCGCTCGCAGTTAAAATTCAAGATAAAAATATTTATGATGTAACGAGTCTTACAATAGGCAAGGCAGTTGATTTTATTTTGGGACTCGATGATGAATTAAGTGAGCGTGAAAAAGAAATTTCCGGAGCAGCACTTAAAGAAATTCAAAACAGATTAAGTTTTATGCTTGATGTTGGTTTGCATTACCTAACATTAAACAGAAAAGCGGGAACACTTTCTGGTGGAGAAGCGCAAAGAATTAGGTTGGCTTCACAAGTTGGGCAAAAACTTGTTGGAGCTTTGTATGTACTCGACGAACCAACAATTGGTCTTCATCAAAAAGATAATGACAGACTTGTGGCTACTCTTCGCAATTTATGTGATGCCGGAAATACAATTATAACAGTAGAGCATGATGAAGATACAATTTTGGCTTCAGATTGGGTAGTGGACATTGGTCCTGGGGCAGGAGTAAACGGTGGGGAAGTAACTTATAGTGGTAGCAAAGATACACTTCTTAAAAAATTAAAGTTAGAGAATAAACAAGAAGATTGTAAAACCTATGGAAATGCCTCAAAATCTTTAACAGGAAAATACTTGCGTGGTGAAGAAAAGATTAAAATTCCAGAAACAATTCGTAAAGTTGGATCAAGTACTCCAAAAATAAAAATTAAAGGAGCAAAACAAAATAATTTAAAAAATATTAATGTAGAAATTCCTTTAAGGCGTCTTGTTTGCTTAACGGGTGTATCAGGATCAGGTAAATCAACTTTAATGAACGAAATCCTATATAGAAAAGTTGCAAACACTTTAAATCATAGTGATAAAAAAGTTGGCAAACATAGAGAAATTACAGGAACAGAATATATTGATAAAATAATTAGAATTGATCAAGGGGCAATTGGAAGATCTCCTCGGTCAAACCCGGCAACATACACAGGCACTTGGACTCATATTCGTGAACTTTTTGCATCAACTGCAGAATCTCGAATTAAAGGTTATAAAGTAGGGAGATTTAGTTTTAACCGTCCGGGTGGGAGATGTGAACATTGTGAAGGTAGAGGAACTTTGGAAATTGAAATGCATTTCTTGCCAAGCGTAGAAGTTAAGTGTGAAGTTTGTAAAGGAAAAAGATTTAACCAAGAAACTTTAGCAATTCATTTTAAAGGAAAAAACATTGCAGATATTTTGGATATGACAATCGTCGAGGCGGAAGAATTTTTTTCTGAGATTCCTTTTATTTATGATAAATTAAAAGTGCTTAATCAAGTTGGACTCGACTATTTAACTTTGGGTCAAAGTTCAAAGACTTTGTCTGGTGGAGAAGCTCAAAGAACAAAGTTGTCAAAACATTTAGCCAAGAAAAACACAAGAAAAACTTTATTTTTACTCGATGAACCAACGACAGGTTTGCATTATGATGATGTAAAAAAGCTACTCAAAGTTTTACAAGAGTTAGTTTCTAAAGGGAATACAGTAATGGTTATTGAACATAATCTTGATGTTATTAAAACTGCTGACTGGGTTATTGATTTAGGGCCTGATGGGGGAGATAAAGGGGGAGAACTTGTAACAGCTGGTACTCCAGAGGAAGTAGCGAGACGTAGTACAATGAGCTATACAGGAAAATATCTAAAGCGTGTTATGAGATAAGTTATACGGCCTGCCCGCCACACTTGAGCAAAGCGATAGTGGGCGGGGGAAGTATTTGAGTAGAGTAATGAAAAAATAGTGCAGGGGGTATCCATAGGGTATTGATACCCTAGGGATACCCTTCTGTTGCTTGCCCCGTAGCCCGAGACTTTAGTCGAGGTGGTATCGGGGTCATCTTTTGCCGTTTGTCATTCTGAGGAATCGAAGAATCCCTCTCGTCACTCACCGTCATCATCTAATGCCTGTTATTCATTATCTGCCATCCTTGTGGTACTGAAGGATCTCTTAACTTAAAATATGAAAAATCTAAAAGACAAAATTAAAAAATTACCAAATACCCCAGGGATATATCTTTTTTACAATACTAAAAAAGAACTTGTTTATGTTGGGAAGGCGACGAGTCTGCGAAATAGGGTACGTAGTTATTTTGTGGGAGTGAAAACGAGTCGTCCAATTGAGCAAATGATTCACGAAGTCACAAACATTAAAGTGATTGAAACTGATTCGGTTTTGGAAGCGATTATTTTGGAAGGAAAGTATATTAAAAAGTTTCGTCCGAAATATAATGTTGATTGGAAAGATGATAAGTCTTGGAATTATATTGTTATTACAAAGGATCTGTATCCGCGTGTTGAAACAATTCGTGAACATGAATTAAAAAAAGTAGATATTGGTAAGAATGATATTTTTGGGCCATATCCAAATTTAAAAGTTAAAGAAATGATGCGCTTGCTTCAGAAGTTGTTTTATATTTCCACTTGTTTTCCTCCCCTTTCTAAGGGGAGGTTAGGAGGGGTTGCCAAGAAATTAAAGAAAAACTTCCACCCCACCTCAATCCTCCCCTCAGGCAGGGGAGGAGGGAAACCATGTTTCTATCATCAACTCGGGCAATGTCTCGGAGTGTGCACTGGGGAAATAAGTTCAACCGATTATAAAAAGAAAGTTATAAACCCACTTAAACAATTTTTAAAAGGGAATAAGAGAAGACTAGTAATAAATTTGGAGAGAAAAATGAAATTAGAAAGTAAAAATAAAAATTTTGAAGAAGCAGGGCGTCTGCGCGATCAAATTAAAAATTTAAAAAAGATTCAGGATATTGCGCTCCTTAATAAAAGTTTTATTGAAAGCTTGCCCTCAACTCGATTGGGGGATGAGATCCTGAAACAAGTTCAGGATGACAGTGGGGTGTTAGGAGTCAGAAATTTAAGAATAGAAGGCTATGACATTTCAAATTTGGGAATAAGTGACAAAGTTGGGTCTATGGTGGTATTTAAAGATTCTGAGCCTTCAAAAAAAGACTATCGTAAATTTAATATTAAAACTGTTAGCGGGCAAAGTGATGTTGATTGCTTGGCAGAAGTGTTGGAAAGACGTTTAAAACACCTAGAGTGGGATTATCCAGATATATTTTTAATTGATGGTGGGTTACCTCAAGTAAATAGGGTAAAAAAGATTTTGAAAACAGGTTTAATTACAATTCCAGTTGTTGGAATTGCCAAAGGACCCAAAAGACAAAAGAATGAATTCATCTTTGACCAAAAGGATGGAAATATGGTAAAGTTTGTGCGTGAGAATCAAAACTTACTTATTAATGTTCGTGATGAAGCTCACAGATTTGCGATTAAATTTAATAGAGAGAAAAGAAAAATAAAGTATTGATTGCACAGATTTAAAGAAGATTACACAGATTAGCTGGTGTAATTAATAATAATCAGTGTAATCAGATTAATAATCAGTTTAAATCAATGTTAATAACTGTAAAAATTGAAAAATTAGTTTTTGGAGGACAGGCTATGGCTTTTTATGAAGACAAGCCTGTTTTTGTTTGGAATGCCTTGCCCGGTGAAGAGGTTGAAGTAGAATTAACTAAAAAGAAAAAAGACCTTTCAGAAGGAGTTGCTGTTAAGATTTTAAAAGCGTCTCCAGATCGTTTAGAAGCAAAAGAAGATCATTTCCTGTCTTGTAGTCCTTGGCAGATTTTAGATTTTGATACTGAGAATGAGTGGAAGAAAAAAGTTGTTTCGGAAACTTATAGGAGAATAGGAAAATTTGGTGAAGACCTGGAGTTAGATATTTATACTGACGATGTTCAATATGGATATCGCAATAAAATGGAATATAGTTTATGGGAAGAAGATGGAAAAGTTAAGCTTGCCTTTCACAAAAGAGCAGCACGACATGTTTATCAAATTGATGGGTGTGAATTGGCCGAGTCTGTAATAAATGAAGTGGCAGGATATTTGGTTGATTGGATAAATCAAAATCTATTACCAGGGATAAGCTTAAAAACTTTGGTTTTGCGAAGTAATAAAAAAGGAGATGTGATTGCAGGGATTTTTATTAAAGATCGCTTAAAATTTGAAAATTTTCCAGAGTTAACTGAAAATTTAAAAGGAATACAGATTTATTATTCTAACCCAAAGTCTCCTGCATCTGTGCCAACTGACCTAGTTTATTCTGATGGGCAAGATTTTTTAGAAGAAGAATTGAATGGAGTAAAATATAGAAGTGGTTTGTTAAGTTTTTTTCAAGTTAATACCTCCGTCTTTGAAGAAGCCTTAAAAGATATCAAAAAGAATGTTGAGAAAGATTCAAATGTTGTTGATTATTATTCTGGGGTAGGGGCGATAGGTTTGGCTTTAGCTCAAAGTTGTAAAAAAGTTGAATTAGTAGAAAGTAATGTTGAGGCGGTTAAATTTGCAAAAGACAATATTAAATTGAATGGTTTTAAAAATGTTAAGGCAAGTTTAAAACCAGCGGAAGAAATGGTAGAATTAATTAAGTCTGACAAAACAATTATTTTTGACCCGCCTCGTGCTGGCTTGCATCAAAATATAATCGATAAAGTTTTGGGAGAAAAACCCAAGAAAATTATTTATATGTCTTGTAATATCTCGACACAAGCCAGAGATGTCGGAAAACTTTTAAAAGATTATAAAATAATTTTTTCTAGATTATATAATTTTTTTCCGAGAACGCCACATGTTGAAGGGATTTTAGTTTTAGAAAGAAAATAAAATATGTTGTCATTCTGATGAAAGTCAGAATCTTTCAAAGTAGTTGCATGTTAAATAGTTCATACTAAGAAAGATCCTGAAACAAGTTCAGGATGACAATTGTATAATAAATAAAATATGTTAGAACAAAACATTGAAGATAAAAACTCTAACGGGGTGAATAAACAAATTATTATTACAGTTCTATTCTTAGTTTTAATTTTAGGTGGACTTTTTGCTATTAAAAGCTTTGTACCTAAAAAACAAATTGAAGATTTTAATTATAATCATATGAAATTACAAAGTAGTGTTTTTGAAAATGGGGGATATATTCCTCCAAAATATACTTGCGATGGAATAAACTCAAATCCATCCTTACAAATTAGTGATGCTCCAATTGGAACTAAAAGTTTGGTTTTAACACTGTCTGATCCTGACGCACCTAGTGGAGATTTTGTGCATTGGCTTATGTGGAATATAACACCTGAGACTAAGTTGATTAAAATGGATGATTTACCAAAAGAGTTTGTACAAGGAAAAACAGATTTTGGTAAAAATGAATATGGTGGGCCGTGTCCGCCTAGTGGAGTGCATCATTATATATTTAAACTTTACGCAATAGATTTTGTATTTGACCCGATGTCACCAAATACAGATAAAACAAAGATTTTAACACTTATTAAAGATCATATTCTAGCAAAAGTGGAGTTGGTAGGGTTGTATGAAAGATAAAAAATAAAAATAGTACTTACTGTGGTAAGTACTATTTTTATTTGTCTCACTTGTCATCCTGAGCTTGTCGAAGTTTATCCGCCGAGGAGGCGGGGATCCCTTAACAAAGTATCATCTTTTCTTTTTACTTTTGTCTGCACAAAAGTAATAAAAAATTCAAATGCTCGGCCTCGTGATTGAGTAATTTAATTATTTTTTTTAATATTTAAAATTTTATGGTATAATGAAGTTGATAAAAATTAAAAAATAATTTATGGATAGTGGAATATTTGATCTCGCAGTCGTAATTACAGTTGCAGCATTTTTAAGTGTTGTGGTTAAGATGTTAAAACAACCTTTGGTGGTTGCTTATTTGATAACTGGTATTTTAATTGCGTGGTTTGGTTATTTTCACCTAGGTGAACATGAAGTTTTCGAAGTCTTTTCTGAAATGGGAATTATGTTCTTGCTTTTTCTTGTTGGAATGGAGATTAATTATTCTAGTTTGCGTTTGGTTGGCAAAGCAACTTTGATTGTTGGCTTAGGTCAAATAATTTTAACATTTGGTATTTCTTTTGGTATTGCACTACTTTTAGGCTTTGATCAATTGTCAGCAATGTATCTTGGTATTGCCCTAACTTTTTCTAGTACAATTATTGTGGTTAAACTTTTAGGTGATAGGCAAGACCTAAATAGTTTTTATGGAAAAATTAGTATTGGTGTACTTTTGGCTCAAGATATAGTGGCGATTTTGCTCCTCATAGTTTTGGCAGGAGTGGAATCAGGCACAAGTGTAACACTAGTCGATTTTGCTTTCACTCTTGGGATTAATGCTTTACTTTTTATAGCAATTATTATTTTATCACGGTATGTCTTTCCAAAATTATTTAGTAAAATTGCTCGAAGCCAAGAAATGGTATTTTTGCTTAGCCTAGCTTGGGTATTTTTGATGGCAGCCTTTGTCACAAAAATTGGACTTTCAATTGAGATTGCTGGTTTCCTAGCAGGTTTGGCTTTAGCGAACTCTTCAGAACATTTTCAAATTGCTGGATACATTAGACCTCTTAAAGATTTTTTCATTTTAATTTTCTTTGTAATTTTGGGATCAAGTTTTGTTTTTTCAGGAGCAAGTAATTTATGGCTTCCAGTGATAATTTTTTCTTTGATTGCTCTTATTTTAAAACCATTAATAATAATGGCTATAATGGGTTTGATTGGTCATAGGCGTCGAAGTGGATTTTTAAGTGGGACTGTCCTCGCACAAATTTCAGAGTTTAGTTTGGTTATTTTAGCTTTTGGTTTGAAGTTGGGTCACATAGATGAAAGTATAGTTTCAATCGTGACAATGGTAGCAATTATTACAATCATGATGTCTAGTTATATGTCTATTTATTCAGACGGTGTTTATAAAAAGATAAATAAGTATCTTCGTATTTTTGAAAAGAAGAAAGTTAAAAAAGAGAGCATGACGGGTGAGATTCCAAAGCGACCAATTGTTTTAATTGGATATCACAGGACAGGAAAAAGTATAATGAATAATCTAGATAATGATCAAGTTTTAATTATTGATTTTGATCCAGAAGTAATTAATCAGTCCAAACATCTAGGAATGGCTCATATTTTGGGAGATATCACCGATCCAGAAGTTTTAAACCTCGCTCACATTAGACAATCTAAATTAATAATTTGTACTAGTGCGGATATTGAAGATAGTCTTAGAGTTTTGAATCATATTAAAGACCTGAAAAGAAAACCAAAAGTTGTTGCGAGAGCTGCTACACAAGTAGAAGCAAAAACACTTTATGAGGCTGGTGCAACCTATGTACTTTTACCTCTTTTTTCTGTAGGAGATTACCTGGGAAAAGTTTTGATGTCACCAACTTGGGGAAAGACTTTAAAAGAATTGAAGACTCGTGATATGCAATTAATTAAGAAAATTAGTTCAATAGTTTAAGTTTTAAAAATTAATTAAAATAAATAAAAAACAAGTATCAAGCTTGTTTTTATGTTGACAGAAATATATATCTATGCTTTTATAGATGTAGTTACTTTGAAAATTAATTTTCTGCAAAGTTAGCAGATAAGGAGGGAAGATATGAAGAAGATAGCTTTGGTAGTTGGTACGAGGTTGGGCCTAGTTAAATCGTTTGTCGACGTCTTCAAATGGGGTGGATGGGAGGCATCTTATTGTACTCGCGCATCTCTTGTATTGGAGAAAATGGGGAAAATGGAAAGATGTCGGCCGGATATTGTCATCTTTGCTGGCAGTTTGCAAGTGGAAAGTAAGTTGGAGGAGTTGGCCGGCAGGGAAGTGAACTTACCAGAAGCCCCCTACGTAATGGGAGAAGTTTTGCTGAAGAAGTATCCAGGGTGGCCACTCTTTTTCTTGGGCGAACCACAAGTGCAAGCCGCTACAAGATTTCTTGAAGAAACAGGGAAAGATGCTATCTTTCTGCGACTGAGTGGTAATAGCTACACTGATGTAAAGGCAGTCGTGAATCTCTTTGAAAAAGAGAGGAATTTGAATCAAAGTTGACGTAACATGGTTTTGCCGGAGGTGTAAGTGCACACCTCCGGTTCTTTTTTTTGGTTTAATTTGGTATAATACATATATTAAAAAAGTGCTTCCGGACGGAAGCACGTAAGGAAGCACGTTTTTATGCCTAAGTTTGAAAAATTTATTAGAAAATTAAGACGAGTATCATCTCATAGCTATACTTTAAATGTTCCGAAAGATATTATTGAGGATCTTAGTTGGAGAGAACGTCAAAAATTAGAAATCCGATACGATAAGAAGAAAAAGGAATTTAAGGTGAGAGATTGGAAAAAATAGGTTTGATTAGCTCAAACTTGACCTTGCATAAATAGACTTCACTTAATTCTAGCGAAACTAGAATTATTTAACAGGGTTGACAAAATTAACAAAATAATATATAATCTCGCATATGTTAGATACAGATAAAAGTCAGGATTCTTGGAAAAATGCTTTAAAATTTATTGGTAATTGTCCTCTTTGTAATGCGAAGTATAAGCAGGGGAATGCTGAACTTTTTGATAAGAATGAAACAGCTAATTTGGTTCATATAATTTGTCATAAATGCAAAATAAATTTTGTAGCAGCCATTTTTCTTTTAGGACAAGGCATAAGCACAGTAGGTGCTTTAACTGACTTAAACCTAGCTGATATTAAAAAAGTACATGGTCAAGATTCTGTTACTGTAGATGAAGTGATAGAATTGCACAATTTATTAAAAAAACAAAATTTTCTAAGTAAATAAAAAAAATAGTATGTATAATATAGAAGTAGAAAAGAGAGAAGTAAAAGGAGAAAAATTAAGAGAAAAAGGTTTGTTACCTGGTGTTGTGTATGGTGCTGGTACAAAATCTGTTTCAATTAGTATTAACCCAACTCAATTTGTAAAATTATATCAAGAAGCTGGTATGGCTAGTTTGATTGATATGAAATTAGATGGAAAAGAGGATGGTAAAATCTTGATCCAAGATATACAACGTGACCCTGTTAGTGAGCGTCCATTGCACGTGGATCTAAAACGTATTGATATGAATAAAACTTTGAGAGCTTTTGTAGCATTAAATTATGTTGGAATAGCTCCTGCGGTAAAAGAACTTGGTGGTATTTTGATAAAGAATTTAGAAGAAATAGAAATAGAATGTTTACCTAAAGATCTTGTTTCTGAATTTGATGTTGACTTAGTACAACTTAAAACTATTGAAGATACAATTAAAGTTGGTGATTTAGAAATACCAGCAGGAATGGAAGTTATCAGCCCAAGTCTTACAACTCCTGTAGCAACAGTTACAGCTCCTATGACAGATGAAGAAATTCAAGCTCTAGAAGATAAAGATAACGATGTAAGCAAGGTTGAAGTAGAGGGAGAAGAAAAAGAAGGTGAAGAAAAAGAAGGTGAAGAAGGTGAAAAGAAAGAAGAAGAGAAGAAAGAAGAAAAGAAATAAGAATATAAATTAAACTGAAACAGATATTTTAAAACTCCGATTTCGTTCGGAGTTTTAAAATATGGTATAATTATTTAGGGAGTAGGTTTTATCCTCCCCCTTTCCAAGGGGGAGTTAGAGGGGGTTGCCAAATAATAAAGTAGTAATTTAAAATCTATGGAAGAGTTTAAAGCTAAAAAAATTAAAAATAAAAATTCTGGTTTAAAAATTAGACTATGGTTTTTTATAATTTTACTTGGTGCTATTTTTGTAGCTTATTTTTACCTAGCTTTTTTAAAAGAAGACCTATCTGTTGAAGAAAGTAGTAAAGTGTATCAAAAAGAATATACCTATTTTGATAAATTAACAGGTCTTGGGGTGGATACACAAGAAGAAGAGAATCCTCAAGTGATTGTAGCGATGATTGATAATCACTTTGATGCTCGTCCTCAGAGCGGGATGTCCGAAGCTAAGGTGGTTTATGAAGTTCCTGTTGAAGGAAATATTACTAGATATATGGTGATTTTTGAAGAAAATCAAACTGTGGATTTAGTAGGCCCAATTCGTTCTGCTCGTCCATATTATTTAGATTTTGCAAATGAATATGGGGAAGTTTTGTACTTGCATGTTGGTGGTTCGCCTGAGGCTTTAAAAGAATTAAAAACTGCTAAACATTTTGATATTAATGAATTCTACTTCGGTAATTCTTTTTGGAGAGATCGTGAGCGTGATGCACCTCACAATGTTTATACTTCCAGTACTAATTGGCAAGAAATAATAGAAAAACGAGAGTATCAAAATGAAGAAGATTGGCAGGGTTGGAAATTTGATGAGAATTTGAGTGCAACAAATACGGAGAAAATAAAACAAATCAATATTGCGTATTCAAATTATTATGAAGTATCTTGGAGATTTAACGAGTTTACTAATCGTTTCGACTATCTTCACGGTGGAGAACTTTACGAAGATGTAAATGAGAATAACCTATCTGTTGAAAATGTTTTAATTCAATTCGTTCAAACTGAAATATTAGATAATTATGGAAGACTTGATATAAAAACTGTCAGTAGTGGAGATGCAAGAGTACTTCGAGGTGGTGAAATGATACGGGGTACTTGGGAGAAGGAAGATAAAAATTCTCGGACAAGATTTTTTGATTCAGAAGAAAATGAGGTTAGCTTAATTCCTGGTAAAACTTGGGTGCAAGTTGTTTCAACTATGAATAAAGTTGAAGTTGTGAATTAAAAAATAGATTTTAGTTAGTCTGTGAGAGGTGTCATTCCGGACTTCTTGCCTACCGGCAGGCAGGTGATCCGGAATCTTTCTTAATTCGATTATTTAATGTGTAATCACTATGAAAGATCCTGATTTTCATCAGGATGACAATGGACGTAGTATTAATTTGATAAAATAATTTTTACAATTCTATTTTTACCGCTCAAGTCTTTTATAATTTCGGTATCTGCTTTTGGCAGGTATTTTTTAATTAAAACTTTTATTTTTTCAGTTTGATCAGGATCAATTTCAAAATAAATACTGAGTGTTGAATAATTGTTCGGAAGTAGCACAATTTGTTTTAAGAGTTTTTCATATAAATCAAGTCCAGATTTTTTGGCAGTTAGAGCAAGTTTTGGTTCATGTTGAATTGATTTTTCTCGGCTGTATTGCTTCTCTGTTACATAAGGTAAATTAGCAGTGATTATAACCTTGTTGCAATGTTGAAGTGCTTGCCCCGTAACCCGAGACATCAGTCGAGGTGGTACTGGGGTTGTAGTGTTGAAATGTTCTAAGATTGGTTCTAAAAGATTTCCGTATAAGAATTTAATATTTATACCGTGGTGTTTGGTATTTTTCTTTGCTACTTTTAAAGCTTTTTTACTTATATCAATTGCGTAATATTTAATTTCGTTTTGTGTTGCAGTGTTGTAATGTTGCAGTGTTGTCATGATACTAATTGGGATACATCCCGATCCAGTGCCAACGTCTATTAATGTTATATTAGATCCTTCGCTTTGCTCAGGATGACAAGCGAGAGATTCTGAAACAAGTTCAGAATGACAATTGGTTTGTTTAGAATGAAAGCATAACTGTTTTAAAACTTCTTCTACCATTATTTCTGTTTCAGGACGGGGAATAAGTACATTTTTACTTACAAAAAACTTAAGTCCAAAAAATTCCTTTGTCTTTGTAATATATGCAATTGGTAATCCTTTAGAAAGTTTTTTTAAATAAATTTTAAATTTTAAATATTCAAAGAGTGTTAAATTGTATTCTAGGTGAGAATAAAGAAACTCCCTTGGTTTTTTTATTAAATAAGCTAAAACTAAATCAAAATATAAAGTTTTAATTTCTTTTGAATATTTTTTACGGAGTTGTTTAATCAATTTCATTTTTGATAAATTCTTTTAAGTTATATGGTGTACGTCCGGTACCATTTTTATTATAGATTAGTTCCCAGCCTTTTTCTAATAATATTTTATCAACCCACTTATAATTATTTTCATATGCTAATAGGAAAACTTGGTTTTTATTTTTTGTATAATCATCAAGCCACTTCGTTAGTTTTGTCTTTGTGGTAGTTTCCATTACAAAATTATATTTTACAACTCTTTCTTCAAAACTATAATTATCATCTCTTAAGTATAGTTTTGCTATTGGTAAGTCACCATCATAATATTTTTTAAAAACTTTTGTTTCGTGATGGGGAATTATGATAATTGACCTTTCTGTTTTACTATCTTTAATATGATTTGTAAATTCTGTCCATGAAAAATATGGAGTGACAATTGCCCAGTAACTCAGTGGTAAAAATATCAAAGGTAAGATTGTGTAAACGGCAAATTTTCTTTTAAAATTTTTAGCGTATAGGTCTATTAGTCTGGCGAATAATATAAAAAGGGCAGGGTAAAAGGCTGAATAATATTTGGTTACCATAACTCCAAGCATGGCAGAGCTTGCAATTGGAAAAAGAAAATAAAAATTTAAAAAGACTAGTTTATTTCTTTCAGCGTTATTTGCCTTGTATATTTCTTTTATAAAAAAAATACTTGCCAGAAGGATTAGTAAAATTATAACCGGTGTTACCTGTGGATAATTAATAAGAGTAAAAGCACCTATGATTGAAAACAAGATAGATTTAATGAAGTTTTCTGAAGTAGTAAAATACCAAGCAGAAGCAGTATTTAAGTTTAAAATATTAATCATATGTGGTAAAAACCAAAATAACCAAATAATGCCAACAAAAAAATTAAAGATAAAAAACTTCTTAACCAATTTTTTATCAGCTCGTGCCAAAGTTAAACTAATCATCTGTAGTAACAGTATGACTATCGCAGTGAGATGAGAATAAACAAGTAGCAAATTAGTAATAAAGTATAAAATCCAAAATATTTTTTTATTTTTTCTTTCAAAAGCTAGAGTATAAAATAAATAAAGTGAAGCAATTGATAAAAACATCAACAGGCTATAAACTCTGTTTTCGGTATTTAGATCAATAAATAATCCTGAAAAACTAAGTAGTATAGCTGACCAAATTGCAGTATTTTTATTGAAGATTTTTTTCGCTGTAAAATATAATAGAATAATTGAACTAATGCCTAATATTAAAGATGGTAAGCGAATTAAAGTTTCGTTTGTGGTGTTAACAAAAAAAAGATAACAGCGTAGTAAGAATGTGTGGAGTGGGGGGTTGGTTTCCAATACCCAATAATACCAACTTTCTTTAAGTGTTGGTAGAGTGGCAAAATGCATTGAAAACCATTCATCAAACCAAAAATCACCCCTGATGTTGAGGTGATAAATTCTGATGATGGTTGCAATTAAAACTATAATTAAAAGAGGATAGTATTCTTTTAAAAAATTTATCAACGTAGTTTTTGTTGGCATTTTAATTTTGATCTTCATAATCAGCTTTACGAAGAGACTTTATAATATCATCTATATTGCCTTCTAATATTATCCCAATACCATTCCAATTTTTGTGAATTCTGTGGTCGGTAATTCTGTCTTGAGGAAAGTTGTAAGTACGGATTTTATCTGATCTATCGCCAGAGCCAATTTGACTTCGACGTTTTTCGTCCAAAGCATCTTGTTTTTCTTTTTTTGCAAGTTCAAATAATCGTGAGCGCAAAACCCCCATTGCTTTTATTCTGTTTGAAGTTTGTGATCTCTCATCTTGACATTGAACAACTGTATTTGTTGGGATGTGGGTAATACGAACGGCAGAGTAGGTAGTATTTACACATTGTCCACCTGCGCCCCCTGCACAATAGGTATCAATTCTCAAATCTTGCGGATTAACGTCAAATTCTTTTTCTTCTATTTCTGGCAAAACTGCAACTGTAATTACAGAAGTATGAACCCTTCCTTGTTTTTCGGTTTCTGGAACTCTTTGAACCCTGTGAGTACCCATTTCATATTTTAGGTCTTTATAAACATTTACGCCTTTGATAGAAAAAACAACTTCTTTAAAACCACCAATTTCAATTTGGTTTGAGTCAAGTATTTTAACTTTCCAGTTCTTGTTTTCTGCGTAACGTGAATACATTCGAAAAAGGTCGGCCGCAAAAAGAGCTGATTCGTCTCCACCAACACCAGCCCGAATTTCAATAATAACATCTTTTTTATCCATCGGGTCTTTAGGGCGAGTTAGTTCTACTAATTCTTTTTCTAATTTTATTTCTTTTTCTTCAAGTTCTGGTAATTCTAATCTTGCCATCTCGGACATTTCTTTATCATCTCCTTTTACTAATTCTTTCGTATCTTTTAAATTTTCTTGTAGAGTTTGATACTCATTAATTTTACCAGCTGATGATTTTAGTTCGTTGTATTCTTGAGAAGCTTTTTTTAACCTATCTTGATCAGAAATAACCTCTGGATCTTGGAGAGAGGTTTCTAGTTCTTTGAATTGTTTTAAAATGTCTTCGTATTTTTTTATCATAACTTATTAATTTTTAATTTCTAAATTTTGTCATCTCGACCGAAACGCAACGCAGTGGAGTGTAGTGGAGAGATCTCTTAAAATTATTTAAGGGATCCCTACCTGCCGGCAGGCAGGCTTCGACAAGCTCGGGATGACAAGTAGTGTAGATTTATTATACCATTTTTTTTATTAAAAAAACGCAATCTAAAAATAAAGACAGCGTTTTTATAAAATTGTGTTATTTTTCAGTCTTTTTCTTATCATCTTTCTTTTTTGCTTGTGCGGCTCTTTTAACAGCTTTACCTTTTCTTGTTTTTGCAGCTGCAGCAATTTTTGTAGCTTTTTCTTTGAACTTTTCTACACGACGAGCAGTATCAACAAATTTTTGTTTTCCAGTATAAAATGGATGACATTTGTTGCAAAGCTCAACTTTAATTTTTTCTAAAGTAGAACCAGTAGTAAAAGAATTACCACAAGCACAAGTTACAACGCATTTATCAAAGTATTTTGGATGAATATCTTTTTTCATATTTAGAGATTATATTTTTAAAAGTGGCGATATTGTAGCAAAATTATATAATTTTGTCAAGTAATGAGAAATGTGACGAGGAATGGTATATGCTTAATAAAAAAAGTCCGCTTACAGGAATGAAGCTGTAGGCGGACAAGATAGAATATGGGTCTTTGATTAAACTCTGACGAGTAGGTCGTACATCTCGTCTTTTATAAGCATACCCTCATAGGGTTTGTAGCAGAACCCAGGGTTGTTGGCGGAACCACATAAAACTGGTACCCCAACCTCTTGATTGTTGGATGTTTTACCTCTACTGCCGAGTGCTACAATCTTTCGGCAATAAGAAACGTCTTTTACCAGATATTTGGTTATATCGCGCGAAAAGAACTCAGGGTGTTGTAGAAGAGCCGCCATCAGCTCTGCTAAGTTTGCTGGTTCAATTCCCACTTCCTCGCAGTACTTCTCTGCGTGGGAGAATCTCCCCAAAGGGGTTGGAAACTTTTTTAACCTTAACTGCACAACCCCTCCGTCTGAGAAGTTACATGAGTAGTTAAGAGATTGCCATACGAACTTTCCTCCCACATGTTTGCAAATATTTTTCATTTCCTCTGAGGTGAAATTTTCAGTAAATATTTTAAGAGGGTTTTTTCCTGCGAACGGTCGAGTATCCACTTCGATCGTTTCTTCTATTTCCCCAAGATGAATGTTCTCAATAAAACTTTGGGCAATTTGTGTGGGCAACCGTCCGTCATTGTCAAGAAGCAATATTTTCGCGAGTTGACGTTTTGTTATTCCTTTTCTTCCCATATTTTCCTCCTTGCATTCGTTGTGGCACAGCTATGGACTTAAAAACATGATTGTTTTCAAGTACAAACACTGTCAAAACAACAAAGGCAAATTGTGGCCAAGAGTTATTCTTAGCCTTCTTTTATCCTATTTTTAAATAAAATAAGCAAAAAGAAAGATAAGAATTTTTTAAAGAACTAATAAAATATTATATCACTTTTTAGTAATTTTGTCAAGCTGTAACTTGACAAAATTTACCTAATCCTTTATACTAGTCGCATATTTAATCACTCATTGAGCAACATATTTCCTCCCTTGGAACACTCTAAAGGGCCAGCTCAAGAGGAAGTAATAAGGAAAAACTTATGAAAATGCCTAGTATAGTAGAGATGCTAAAGGCTGGTGTTCATTTTGGACATCAAACATCTCGTCGTCATCCTAAGATGGCACCATTTATTTTTACTGCTCGCAACGGCGTGCATGTTTTTGATTTAGAGGAAACTCAAAAAGAGCTTCAAAAAACTTTAGATCG
>Ga0222658_1000108_pt1 | contig 51225 bp, 46 predicted proteins | sample AntAcemetagen476_FD_179830 | JGI IMG/M metagenome (GOLD analysis project Ga0222658, IMG submission 179830) | Saline water microbial communities from Ace Lake, Antarctica - #476 | ecosystem: Environmental > Aquatic > Non-marine Saline and Alkaline > Saline | place: Antarctica: Ace Lake... | reverse complement strand
ATGAAAAACAGATGATTAATGCAGTTAAAAAAATATATAGCATGCCTGAAAAAGAATACGCTGCCATGCGACGCACCTGCAGAACACATGTTGAAAAAAACTTTTCAATGGAAAGAATGGTGAATAATTACGAAAAACTATATTATAAGATAGTAGGAAAATAATTAAAACTAAGTGTACAATAGATATAATAAATATGCCAAAAACAAATAACAATAAAAAAAGTGAGCTAAGAAAAGATTACATTCAAGATAAATATGTAATTGTAGCCCCACGCAGAGGAGCGCGTCCGCATGAAATTGAAGTACCTCAAAATGTTAAAAAATATGACAACCCAGAGGAATCAGTATTTCATCCAAAAAATGTAAAAAACAAAAAAGCCACTCTCACAGTCGGCCGAGAAGGAAATTGGAAAATTAAAATTATCCCCAATGATTTCCCAGCTATAACTTTAGATAATAAGAATGCATATGGAGTCCAAGAAGTTGTAATTGAAACCCCAGACCCCAACCTTGAGCTTGAAGATTTGTCTGTTGACCATATTTCAAAACTTTTAGAAGCGTATGCCAAAAGGACTGAAGAAATCCAAAAAATTGAAAACATACAATATATAATCATTTTCAAAAATGATGGCGGAAAAGCAGGTGCATCTATTCAGCATGCTCATTCACAAATTTTTGCTACAGATTTTATTCCTCCTCATTTGATGGATAAATCACACAAACAACTCGCATATATATTAAATAATGGCAGATGTGCTTATTGCGATATTGCATATAGGGAAATGCGTAGTCCTCGCGCAATATGGGAAGACAAGCATATTTCATGTTTTACACCTTATGCTTCTATGCATAATTATGAATGTTGGATTATGCCAAAACAGCATAAAGATAATATTACACAACTAGACAAGCACGAGCGAAAATCATTTGCAAAAGCATTAAAGCATCTCTTAAGTAGGATTAGTGACTTAGGGTTATCGTATAATTATTACTTCCACCAAGTTGTGTATGACGAGAATCAGCACTTATATATGAAAATAACTCCTCGTGGAGCATTCTGGGCTGGAGTAGAAATTGGTTCAGGTGTGATTATTAATTCTATAGCACCCGAAGATGCAGCTAAATTCTATAGAAAAGACGTGGACAAAATATAATTCCCAACAAAAAAAGACGACAAATACACTAGGTCGTCTTTTTAGTTTAAAATTATTTATTTAATTTTTGCAAACTTCCGCTTCCCCACTTGAACCACCATGCCAGATTTTACATCAATAGACGTTTTCCAATCTTTTATAACTTCATCATCAACTCTAACCCCGCCTTGCTCCACTAAGCGCTGTGCTTCGGACTTAGAAGAAGCCATATCTAATTCAATAATCAAATCTCGAATCTCTAAACTCGAATGAAGAACTTTTTTCTCTTCTATTTCCTCCGGCTTACCACCTTTTTTAAATACATTCTCAAATTCCTTTTCCGAAATCTCAGAATCCTCAACTGAATGATATAATTTAACAATCTCGCGCGCTAAATATGCTTTTGCGCTTCTAGGATTATCTCCATTTTTTAATCCTTCTTCTATCTCGTGAATTTCATTCATTGGAATGTCTGTGCACAATTCAAAATACTTAATAATCAAATCATCGTGCATACTCATAACCTTGCCAAACATATCATTTGGATTATCTGCTATATCTATTGTATTGCCATACGACTTACTCATCTTTCTGCCATCCAATCCCTCAATCAAAGGAGTTGTAACAACATGTTTAACTTTATTCTTATACGCTTTAAGAAGTGTTCTTCCTGCAAGCATATTAAACAACTGGTCGTTTCCTCCAACTTCAACATCAACTTCCATTTCAACCGAATCATAACCTTGCATCAAAGGATAAAGAAACTCATGCAAGCCAATTGGCTTTCCATCTTGCAAACGTTTTTGATAAAGGTCTCGCTCAATCATTTGTTGAACTGTAAAATTCTGTGCTAGCTTTGTTACATCATCAAAATTCAACTTAGAAAGCCATTTGTCATTATAAACAATCTTGGCTTTTTTAAAATCAATAATTTTTGATGCTTGTTCTTTGTATGTTTTAAAATTCTTTTCGATTTCTGCTGGTTCCATTGGTTTACGCATTGCGTCTTTGTCAGAAGTGTCCCCAATTCGCGCTGTAAAGCTCCCAACTAGAAAAATGACATTATGCCCAAGTTCCTGAAAATCACGCAGCTTACGCAAAGGAATGGCGTTTCCAAGGGATATATGGGTTGATGTAGGGTCTATCCCAAGATAAACCTTGAGCTTTTTCCCGGATTCCAATAATTTCTCTAAATCCTTGCGAACCACAACATCTTGTACTCCGCGAATTAAAATTTCCTCTGTTTTTTCTTGTTTTTTTGACATACTATTGACAAATACTAATTTATATGATTAAATACTTTTGCTATAAACCATAACAATCCCATATAGAAAGGAGTTTTTGGTTTTGTGCGAATTAGACACTCCCCCAAAGAAAGACCCCGCTGATGTCGAGGAAAAAGAAACCGTAATCAACCTCGGCGATGGAGCGAGTATGTCGCTCTTTTCAATCCCAGACGACCCCGACGATTCGCCCGATGCTAAGCAGCACGGGCAAGCTCCGGCAATTCCGGAGTAGGACTAGGGGGTTTCCCCTCTCTTTGTGCGAAGTCATTCATTTCGACTTCTGCATCATAGAGAATCCTCTTATCCCAAGGGCGCCCTTCATCAAGTTTAACCGATGGACTGCGCTCTTTTTTTAATTCTGTAAAATAACTTATTGCCTCATCATATTCCTCTATAACTGTCTCATATTCATCTAACAAACTTTCGTCTTCAACGCCTTCTAAATAATCCCAAACATATTTTCTTTGTCGCTCTAATTGAATAAGAATATAGTCTACCCATTTCTCGATACTTTCTTGTTGCACACCCTCTTCTTTTTCTCCTTCCCTCCTTTGAATTTTTTTTCTGGCTTCACTTTCTAAAAAACTATTAATTGTAGAGCGAGCATCTTCTTGTGTCATTCCAATTACAACCGGAATTCCAGGCCTGCCAGATAATTCTGGGTGTGGAGGATATTCAAGTGTGCGCAAAGGATGCTCTTTGTTATAATATTGCTTTTCCCCTGCATCTCTCTGGCTATAAGTTAAATCAATAAGTACTAATGGCCCATCTTTTGTAGAGACTACTAAATCTGCATGCGTAAAATAGTCATCAAAATCACTTGTATGAAATACTTTAGATCCTTCTCCAAAAAGTTTATTGCTTTCAATAACTGCGCCTAATAAAATTTCTTCTTCTTTTGTTCTCTTTTCCATCTCTCTTTCTTCTTTTGAGTTATGAACGCCTCTAGAATATAAACTTGCTCTAAATCTTGATATTTGAGCCTCATGTTCTGGGGTTCTTTGTTGATGCATTCGCTGAGATTGCGCATCATCTAATAATTCTTCACGCACCACAGGAACAATTTCTTGAATTTGATTTTCTTGTTCCTCTTTTAATGCTTGAGCTTCTCTTTTTTCTTTTTCTTGCCCTAATCTTTCCTGCTCTGTAATATATTGCGAATATTTATTGTTAAAAACCTTAACTGCTTCATGTAAATATTCATATAAAAATTCTACAAAAGGTTTTTGTTTTCTAAAACGCGATTTTACGGTTTCTTCATAGAGTTTTTGTATGTCATCCAAACTCCTCATAACATGTGTCTTTTTTTCTCCATCCTTTTCATCAATAATTACAGAATTAACAGAGTCTTCAAAATCTTTTAAAGAAATGGCAAGTGCTTCTAAATTTTTTTGTGATTCTCTATTTTGACTTAAAAACAAATTAAGACCAGCTCTAAATTCCGACACATTATTTGTATCAAACAGCTCACCAACACTAATTTCACCCACCTCTTCTTCTTGTGTGTCTATTTGTTCTGGGCGAAAAGCGCCCATTGATTCCCTAGACGTCATATTAAATTTTGTTTATACTAATTCTTCTATATAAGTATAGCTTAATAATGATTTCCAGCCAATCCTTATTTTGAGAATAATTCAATAAAATGGTATAATTAAGACATCAAATTCCAAATCTAGTCAACTACATCAATCTAAATCTTCATCTGCGTAAATCTCAGCCAAAGGCTGACCAACCTCTGGCTGGCGCTTATTAATTTCTATCTTACATGCCCATTCCTTATTTTCAAAACAACAAAGACTGGAAAAGCCGAACTGTTACACAAAGAAAGGTTTATTCCACAAATCCACCCAAAAAGCGCCACACCAAACCAAGTGGTTCATACAAAAGGCACAAAACAAATTCACAAGGAATTATAAAGACCTTACTGCCATATAGCCTTATTGCTTTCGCGCTTGGGATTTTATTTGTGGTATTTTTGTTTGCTTGGTATTCGCGTAATTTACCTAGACCAGACAAAATTATAGATAGATCAGTCGCGCAATCCACTAAAATTTATGACAGAACCGGAGAAAAACTTTTATTTGAAGCATTTGATACCCAAAGAAGAACAATTATTCCTTTAGAAAATATTCCAGAATACGTAAAATGGGAAACAATTTTAATTGAGGATAAAAAGTTTTACGAACACAATGGATTTGATTTACGGGGAATCGCACGTGCAATTGTAAAAGATATTTTATCAATGTCAAAAGCCGAGGGAGCATCAACGTTAACACAACAATTAGTTAAGAATGCTTTATTTACAAACGACAAAGCTTGGTCAAGAAAAATCAAAGAACTTGTGCTTTCATATCAAATAGAGAGAAAATTTTCTAAAGATCAAATTCTACAAATGTATTTTAACGAGATTCCTTATGGTTCAAATGCATATGGAATTGAATCTGCTTCCAAATTCTATTTCAATACAACCGCAAAAGAGCTGTCCATTGCGCAAGGTGCAATTTTGGCTGCTCTTCCGCAAGCAACAACATTTTACTCGCCATATGGATCTAATGTAGATAGATTAATGGCACGCAAAGATTATATTATAGGGTTACTTCAAGAAGCAGGATATATCACCGAAGAAGAGGCGCAAGAAGCATATGCAGAAGAATTAAAATTTTCCGAAAAATCTAATTCTCTAAAAGCCCCTCATTTTGTTATAATGGTGCGCGAAGCATTGGCAAAAGAATATGGAGAGCGACAAGTCGAAGAAGGAGGATTAAGAGTTATAACAACTTTAGATTGGGATATGCAACAAAAAGCCGAACAAGCAGTTGCTGATTTTGCTCAAACTAATAAAGAAAATTTTGATGCCGAAAATGCATCCCTAGTTGCAATAGACCCAAACAATGGGCAAATTTTAGCAATGGTTGGTTCTATTGATTATTTTAGTGATGAAATCGATGGAAACTTTAATGTTGCCTTACAAGGCAAACGTCAACCAGGCTCTTCGTTTAAGCCATTTGTTTATGCAGTTGGATTTGAAAAAGGATACACAGACAAAACTACTCTTTGGGATGTTGTTACAAAATTCGGAGAAGGATCAGATGGTGAAGATTATGAACCGCATAATTATGACTTAGAAGAGCATGGTCCAATTTCTATTCGTAGTGCGCTTCAAGGCTCAATTAATGTACCTGCAGTAAAAATGCTTTATTTAGCAGGGGCAGGAAATGTAATTAAAAAAGCAAAACGATTTGGATACACAACTTTAGGTGACCCAAATATTTATGGCTTATCTCTTGTTTTGGGTGGAGCCGAAGTAACCTTACTCGAGCACACAGCAGCATATGCTACTTTTGCTTCCGAAGGAATTAAACATCCAACAGTATCTATTATTAAAGTTGAAAACGATAAAGGAAAAATTTTAGAAGAATATAAAGAAGAAGATGGAGAAAGAGTAATGGACGAAAATATAGTACGCCAACTTACAGATATTTTATCAGATAATACAGCAAGAGCTCCGTATTTTGGCGAAAACAATTATCTTACAATAGGAGAAAGGCCTGTTGCAGGAAAAACAGGAACAACTAATGACTATAGAGATGCTTGGATGATGGGATACACACCTCAACTTGCTGTTGGTGTTTGGGTTGGGAATAATGATTTTTCTAGCATGAAACGTGGAGCAGGTGGAAGCGCTGTTGCTGCCCCAATTTGGAATAAATTTTTCAGAAACGCACTAAAGGACTATAAGATTAAACAATTTATTAAACCAGAAATAGAATATCCTGATAAACCAATTTTAAGGGGCGATCTTGAAGGAGGAACTCCAGTTGAAATTGACAAGGCCTCTGGAAAATTAGCCACAGAATTTACACCAGAAACCATGATTGAAGAAAAAACATTTAAAACAGGACATAATATATTGTATTATATTGACCCTGACGATCCTTTGGGTAGTGAGCCCGAGGAAGGCAAATGGGACCATCAATATGAAGATTGGGAAGAAGCAGTGCAGAGATGGATGGAAGAAAAAGAATGGCAAGCAGATGAAGGTGAGGTGCCAACAGAATTTGACGATGTTCACTTGCCAGAATACAGGCCAAATATTTCTATTACTGAGCCACAAGAGAACCAAACTTTATCTGGAGATATAATTCTTTTTAAAGTTGAAGCATCTGCTCCAAACGGCCGAATATCCAGAGTAGAATTTTATGTAGATGATTTGCTTGTTGCGCAAGGCAGAAGCGCACCTTATACAGGAAGATTCATCCCAGACCCAACTCAAGCTAATGGATTTCACGAGCTTCGCGCAATAGCATATGATGATGTTGATAATAATGAATCAGTTTATGTTAATTTTAATTTGTTTTTAGAAAAATCAAATTTATCTGTTGATTGGCAAAACCCAAAATCTGGTAATATTTTTAATGAAACAGATTTCCCTATTCAAATTAAATTAAAAATTCCTGAAAACCTTTCTAAAGTAGAAATTTTTGCAACACCAAAGAAAAACCTTAATGAATATAATTTAATTAGGTCTTTAGCAGTATCATATACTGACATAAGCACAACATGGGATAAAATGCCTTCAATTTCAGGTGAATACGAAATTTATACAATACTTTGGGATAACAATAATATGCCACATAGAGTGAATGGTATTAATGTGACTTTAGATATTCCAAAAAAAGAGAATGAAGAATAAAATTACACCATAAACCGTAAACTAGTCACCCTCTCTTCACCAAACTTCTCATCAAAAGCTTTTAAAATATCCTGCTCGTAAATTTTCAATTCATTAGAAACAGAGTTTGATAAAACAGCAACCCAAAGACAGCCCTCTTTTATATATACAGCATGGCAATGTTCTGATGCGTCTCCTAAAATATTTTTTGCTATAAACTGAAACTCTTCACAAACCATAGCATCACTCACGGATTTTTGTATACCCGCCTTTTTAACTGAATCAGGAATTAATTCTCCCAAAGGTTTCCACATGACAGCTTACTGTTTAATTGGCATTACAAGATAAAGGTAACTAGAATCTTCTTTTGAAACAAATACCCCAGGGCTATTGCCTCCATCAAGCTTAATCAAAACTTCCGATCCCTCAATCGCGCTTAACCCATCTAAAATAAAACGATAATCAAAAACAATATCAACATCCTTGCCTTCGATTTTAGCTGGAACATCAACCATATTTTCTCCAACCTGGGATGCTGATGCTGATACTAAAATTTTATCAGATGAAAATTGAAGAGTAACGTGATTTAATCCTTGCCTGCAAAACAAAGACGCAGATTTAATTGCGCGAACCAAGGGCTCTTTGTCTAACACAACAGTTGTTTGTGTTGTTTTTGGAATAATTTGAGTGTAATCAGGATATGTTCCAATAATAACACGTGATATTAATTCAACATCTTCAACGCTAAAAAGTATTTGATTTTCCGAAACCGTAATAGAAAGATCACCTTCTGCTTGGCCAAGAATTCTAGAAAGCTCCTGAATTGTACGCAAAGGAACAATAGTGGAAACTGGTTCTTTAGCTTCTGTCTTTAATTCAATCTTTCTTTCTGCCAAACGATAACTATCTGTTCCAACTAAAATTAATTTTTTGCCCTCAATAGAAAGAAGTATTCCAGATATTTCAGGTCGCGCATCGTTTAATGCAACAGCAAACAATGTCTGGCTTAATGCCTCGCGAAATTCAGATGCTTCTATAAGATACTGCTCACCTTTATCAATTGAAGGTATAACAGGAAACTCTTCACTAGATAAGCCATTAATTTTTGTTTGTTGATTTCCGGCTCTAATCTCTAAATGTTCTGCATCAAGAGATACTTCAACTTTGTCATTAGGAAGTAATCCAACGTAATCATAAAAAAGCCGGCCATTCACCGTAAATGTACCCTCTTGTTCTATTTTTCCTCTAACATGCGCTGTAATTCCTATTTCAAGATTAGTTGCTTTAAGTTGTAGGGTTCCTTCATGCGCTTCAAGTAAAATATTTTGTAAAATTGGCAAACTACCCCCCTTAGATGCAATTGGCCCTACAATTGAAAGAGCAGACGATAAATTCTCCTGAGTACAAGATAGTTTCATATAATTACATTGTTACATTGCTAAATTGTTACATGGCTATTTATAAATTCACGCCCCACTTTAAATAACAATGTAACAATTTAACCATTTAACAATTTGCTCTTTAATATATTATAAGACCTTGTATTTATATTACATTAATAAAAACAAAAAAAGAACGCACATGCGTTCCACACAATATCCCCAATAACTCTTTTATTGATATTTTTCTTTCCACCCAACAATAACCCTCATTATCTTACTTAAATACCTATTTTTGCTAATAACAAGGAAAAGTTGTGTCCAAGAAGCATATTGGAATGTAACCAAAGCGCTTCCAAAAAATATTAAGAATATAAATAATACCGCAATTCCGGCTCCTAAAACAATTTGAGTAGCAAGTACATATGCCATTTGCGTTAAAATTCCCCCTAAAATAATAAAAGGTACAGCAACAAAAAGAATCAAAAGCACAATTGCAGCCCCTGCAACAACATTTACAATAAATAATACAAATGCCATTTCCAAAGAAACAAGCCAATTATCAGCAAAAAGCTTTAATCCTAAAATAAGCGATTCTCTGTATTTCTTTTTTTCAATCATCAAAAAAGCAATCGCATATTTAGTAATAAGAGAAGCAATAACAAGTATTGGAATTCCAATTATAAAAACAACTAAAAAAAACGCTTTTATTGGTTCAACAAAATAAACCAACAACGCCATTATCGGCAATCCAATAATTATTAAAATAAATAATGCCCAGAATCGCGCAAAAATAATAATTCCAAAAATAGACCAAAACGATTGGAATCCTTTGGTAATTTGATTTATAAAAGATGGCCTTACTGGCTTATCAGTATCAGCAACTGCTTTAATAAGGGCGCCTTGCGAGGAAACAACAATCCAAATGAGCATTAACACAATAAATGTAATTGCTCCAAGTAAAATATAATTATCTTTTGAACGAGCAAAAAGATTAAAAATAAAAGTTACAAAATTGCCACCTCCAACACCTAAAGATGTTATAAATCCAACATCAAAACTCCACTCTCCCGAAGAAAATCTATTAAACTGTTTAACAACAAACTCATACTCACCTCCGCTTCCTAAAAAAGCAGCAAAAAAACCCAAAATCCAAAGATAGGTATGATTTTTTGTAATATGCCATGCTTTTTTTATTGTGGCTCGATAAAGTGAATGTGTCATGTTTATGTATTTTTGTATTTGTTTACGCGTATAGTATAACAGAAATTAGAATTCTTGAAAACAAAAACCCGCCGAATCGGCGGGCTCACTCCACTTAATATAATATATGTTTAATTATGCTTTCATTAAAGTTTCAAACTCATTCTTTTCTATTGTTTCTTCTTTCATTAAAACTTCAACTAATTTTTCAATTTTTGACATATTATCTTCAATAACTTTTTGCGCGGTTGTATATGCTTCATCTAAAAATCTAGATATTTCTTCATCAATAATTTGCGCGAACTTTTCACCATAATCTCTTTGCTCTGAAATTTCTTTTCCAAGAAAAATTAATTCTTCTTTGTCGCCAAAAGTTCTTGTTCCAAGCTTTTCACTCATACCAAACACCGTAACCATTTGTCTAGATAAATTTGTTGCTCTTTTTAAATCACTAGAAGCCCCTGTTGTGATGTCTTTAAATATTTTTGATTCAATAGCATGTCCAGCCAAAAGCACTGATAAATCCGCAATAAATTCAGACTTACTATGAAAACGCTTGTCTTCGGTAGGAAGTTTTAATGTGTATCCACCAGCGCTACCACGAGAAATAATCGAAACTTTATGAACTGGGTCTGCTTCTGGCAATATGTTCGCAACAATAGCATGGCCTGCTTCGTGATAAGCTGTAATCTTTTTCTCTTTTTCGGACATAACAAATGATTTACGCTCTGGCCCTAACATAACTTTTTCTATACTAATAAACGCAGATTCCTGACTTATCTTATCTTCATTTTTTCGAGCAGTAAGAATTGCTGCTTCATTTAAAAGATTAAAAAGATCTGCTCCACTAAACCCAGGAGTTCTTTGTGCTATTTTTTGTACATCAATATCATCTGCCAAAGGCTTTCCTTTTGTGTGTAATTTTAATATTGCTTCACGTTCTTTAATATCAGGTAAATCAATTGTTACTCGCCTATCAAACCTACCTGGACGCAAAAGAGCAGGATCCAAAACATCTGGCCTATTTGTTGCTCCCATAACAATTATATTTGTGCCACTTGCAAAGCCATCCATTTCAACTAAAATTTGATTCAATGTCTGTTCTCTCTCGTCATGGGATCCACCCAGCCCTGTTCCTCTTTGTCTTCCAACAGCATCAAGTTCATCTATAAAAACAATTGCAGGAGCACTTTTTGCTGCCCTTTTAAATAAATCACGAACACGTGAGGCCCCAACCCCAACAAACATTTCCACAAATTCCGAGCCTGACATATGAAAAAACGGAACACCAGCTTCTCCAGAAACAGCTTTTGCTAACAATGTTTTTCCTGTTCCAGGAGGGCCAACTAATAATACACCCCTTGGAATTCTGGCTCCAAGTTTTAAAAACTTTTGTGGATTTTGCAAAAATTCAACAATTTCTTCTAACTCAATCTTTGCCTCTCTTGCTCCGGCAACATCAGCAAATGTTGTTTTCTTTCCTTTTTTATTTTTATCTGGTTGCTCTTCTCGAGCTGTGCTTTGCCCAAACGACATTGCCTTACTGTTAGCACCTTGGACTTGACGCATCATAAACCAAATAAAGAAACCAATAAAAATAATTGGAATTAGAAATGGCGCAAATGTTGCAATCCAAACTCCTGCTCCACTAGGGTCTTTGCCTTCTATATTAACTGCTCCAATTTGCTCGTCAGTTAATCCGTAAATTTTAAGTAAACCTGCCAAAGATTCACCTTTTTCTTTTTGTGATGTTTTTTCTGTTCCATCATCTAGTTTTATACGTAAAATATCACCTTCCACAGCAATACTATCAATTTGATCTTCTTTAATATTTTCAACCACTTCTCTAAATTCAATCTCTTGGGCCTCTTCCCAAGAAGAATTAAAAGCAGACAAAAATCCAGCAATTATTAAAAACACCAAAAGGAATATTAAGAAATTTTTGAATATGTTACGCATAGATTAACTAGTATAGATATATAATGATAATTGTTACTTATATTATATATCCATATTGATTCTATTAACAATGGTTACATTGTTAAATTATTATTTATCTTCAGACTTTTTCTCATCTTTATCCTCTTTGGGCTCTTCTGCTTTATCTTCTTTTTTCTCAGAATCATCTTTCTCTTTCTCGTCTTTATCCTCTTTGGATTCCTCTTTCTCATCTTTCTTATCTGCGGAATCTGCGCCATTTGCGGTCAAGACTTCTTCTTCTTTTTCTTTCTTCTCTTTGTCCTCTCCTTCTTTATTAGGAATCTCTAAACTCTCAGCCAAAGGCTGACCAACCTCTGGCTGGGAACCTTGAACCTCTTTCTCTTTCTTATCTGCGGTCGGTTTCTGTTCCCCTAATCCAAGTCCTAATCGATGAGCTGTTGGCTCTATTGAAAGAATAGTAAACTCACGAATTTCTCCTGGCTTCATTATATCAGCCATGGTTTTATCTTTTCCTTCTCCTAGTTCAGAAATATGGGCCAAACCGTGAATATCTTCATCAAGTTCAACAAATGCGCCATAAGGATTAATCTTAAGAACTTTTCCTTTAACAACTTGCCCTGTTTTATATTTTTCAGCTGCTTGTTTCCATGGATCATCAACAAGTTTTTTAACAGATAGAGATATTCGGCCATTTTCTATTGAAATAATTTTAGCCTTAATTTTGTCATTAACTTTTACAATAGATGATGGGTTATCTATTCTCTGCCATGCAAGCTCAGAAATATGAACCAACCCCTCAAGTCCATCTCCAAATTCTACAAACACTCCAAAATCAACAATACCAGTTGCCCTTCCACTTACATCATCGCCAACTTTATACTGCGAAAGAAGTTGGTTTTGCTCTTCTTCTTTTGCGCTTTTTTCAGAAACAATAAGTTTTTCTTCTTTTTCTTTTACAGTAATTATTTTAACTTTAAAAATATTATTTGCATAAGCTTTTAATCTATCAAGGATTCTATTCTTGTCTCCGCCTTCTACTCTAGGATAATGCTCAATAGTTAATTGAGAAACAGGTAAAAAGCCCTCTACATTTCCAACTTTAACCATAAGCCCACCCTTATTCGCATCTGTAACTTTCGCATCAACCACATCCCCACTATCAAGAAGTTTCTGAAGAGAATCCCATGCCTTTCTATGCCCAGCTTGGCGAAACGATAATTCAAGCATGCCTTGTTCGTTTTCTAAATCAAGAACAGTTGCCTCAACTTCTTCTCCAAGAGAAAGCTTTGAATATTCACCAGACTCATCATCTAGTTCTTTTCCTCTAACTAAACCAGTAAGCCTACCTTTAATATCTACTACAATCCCGTTTTTTGAAATATTAACAACAGTTCCGTTGATTAAATCACCTTGTTTTGGGAAACCAAAATCTTCCTGCGCTTGCAAGGCCTTAGTCATTTCATCGGATGCATTTGGAAGCAGAACCGTTGTATTATGTCCTTTGTTATTTTCTATTTTTGTAGAATTCTCGTCTTCTTTTATTCCCACCATGTCTCTAGTAATGTCTGTAATTGCCATAATTAATAATAAGTCTTGTTTTAATCGATTAAATGTCGCGCAACATTTATATATCAATTAAATCAATTAATAATAAAAACGCGAAAAAGCAAAGCTAATTATACGCAAAATTTAATATAATTGCAAGTATTTAATAATAAGGTATACTTTAAGTATAATATTTCCATAAATCATGTTAAAAAAAATCTCTACAACTCAAGCAATTAAACGTTTCGCCGGAGCAACAGGAGTATCGCAATCAGACTCAAAACAATACCTAAAAAAGGCTGGTTTTAAGTCATCTATGAGCGAAAAAGGATTAGAAAAAGTTGTTGAAAAATCAATAGATATAGCCAAAAAAGAAGGTGAAGAAATAAGAGGCAGACGTCTTGGAACACAAAAACAAAGAGAAAGAATATCTCAAGCAATTCAAGAACCTAATAAGCCAACAGAAAAAGACAAAACCCCAAAAACACCAGAAAAAGATAAAAAAGCGGAAAAAAAGAACTTTCTTGCTGGAATTTTAGGAAAAAAAGACGGGGGAAAAACCACTCTTCGCGATCCTAATGCTGTAGAGATTGCGCACCAAGGAATAAATGCACCCCAAATTTCCAAGCCAAGCCAAACACAAATTTCTGGCTCAAATTTAGCAAAAAAGAGTGCAAAAAAAACAAATCCAAACCAATTTGAAGCTACTTCAAACCAAACACCAGGATTTGGCATTAAAAGAAAAGATTCAGGGGAAAATGAACCCCCTGCGCTACAAATATAGGGTTTACCCAGCACCCAGCACTACTTTTTTAAAAAAGTAGTGCTGGGTGCTGGGTTTACTTTTGCTGATTTTGTGATAAAATAAAGTTGCTCAACAGAGCATCTTTTTGATTGAAAAACACTTATGTTTATTGAACTATTAGGCTTGTCTGGAGTAAAAATTCAGACAAACAACACAACTATTCTTCTTTCTCCGCATGGAGAAAAAAGCGAGCTTAAGGCCTCTCGTATGAAAGCCGATATTGTGGTATTTTCAAATAATCAAGACAAGACAAACATAGACCCAAGGGAAGAAAAACTTTTTAAAATAACCAAACCCGGGGAATATGAATCATCTGGTGTGTTTTTGTATTGCGCATCAAATCCTCCTAAAGGAGAATGCAAATCAATACTTACCTCAATTACATTAGAGGGTATTTCAATTGCCCACTTAAGTAATCTTGATAACGATTTAACACAAGAACAAATTGAGCTTTTTGAAGGATCTGATATTTTAATTATTCCTGTTGGTGGAAATAAGGTTATTGATGCAAAACACGCAGCCACAATTGTTGAAAAAATTGAACCAAGAATAGTTATTCCAATGCATTTTGCACAAAAAGGACTAAAAACCAAATATGATGAAGTTCAAAAATTCTTAAAAGAAGTCGGCGCTAAAACAATCGAACCACAAGAAAAATTAAAAATAACAAAAAAAGACCTTCCTCAAGAAACCATGGACACTATATATTTAAAACCATAAATTAATTTCTATGGACATAAAAAAAAGAAAAAAAGAAAAAGTTGATACCAAAAACCCAAGAAAAGAAAAAAATAATCACTTAAAGATGTGGGCAGCTGTGTTTGTTTGCATGGCTGTTATTGTAACAATATGGGGAGTTTGGCTTTATCCTAAAAGTTTAAAAATATCACAAGATGATGAATCGCAAAGCAAGTTTTTAAATTTTAAAAAGACTATAACTAATTCTTTTTCAATTTTTGAAACAAACAAAAAAGATATACCAGATGAAGAACAAGAATTAGATATTGAGTATTTACGACAAAGAGTATTTGGAGAAAGCAATAAAAAATCTGAATAATTATTATGCCGAAGAAAAAGCAACAAACCGAAAAAGAAGCGCCAAAAGAAGAACAAGTAGCGCATAAAATATCCGAACAGCCGATTGTTGAAGAAATGCAACAGTCATATTTAGATTACGCGATGAGCGTAATTGTTTCACGTGCCTTACCAGATGTTCGCGATGGATTAAAACCAGTCCATAGAAGAATTTTGTACGCGATGTGGACACTTGGATTAAAGCCCAGCGCAAAATTCCGAAAATCAGCAACAGTTGTTGGTGAGGTTCTTGGTAAATATCATCCTCATGGCGATAGTGCGGTTTACGAATCCATGGTTCGCATGGCGCAAGATTTTTCTTTACGCAATCCACTTGTTAATGGGCAAGGAAACTTTGGCTCAATGGATGGTGATGGCGCTGCTGCAATGCGATATACCGAAGCAAAACTTGCTAAAATTGCCGAAGAAATGCTCGAAACAATTGAAAAAGAAACAGTTGATTTTAGAGATAATTATGACGGAACAATTCAAGAACCAGTTGTGCTTCCGGCTAAACTTCCTAATCTTCTTTTAAATGGAACACTTGGAATTGCTGTTGGAATGGCAACAAATATACCTCCTCATAATCTTGGAGAACTTTGTGATGGAATAAGCGCAATGCTTGATAATGAAAATATTGATGTTGGAGAGCTTATTAAATTTGTTAAAGGCCCGGATTTCCCTACTGGTGGAATTATCTATAATAAAGCAGATATTAAACAAGCATATGCAACAGGAAAAGGCGGAATTGTTATACGCGCGGTAACTGATATCGAAGAAGCAAAATCAGGAATGAATACTATTATTGTTTCCGAAATTCCATATCAAGTTAATAAAGCCGACCTTGTGGCCAAAATTGCCGAACTTGTAAAAGACAAAAAAATAGAAGGTATAAAAGATTTGCGAGATGAATCAGATAAAGACGGAGTGCGAGTTGTAATTGAATTAAAACGCGATACTTATCCGCAAAAAATATTAAACAGATTATTTAAACTTACACAACTTCAAACAACATTCCATGTTAATATGCTCGCGTTAGTTGATGGAATACAGCCAAGAGTTTTGACATTAAAAAGTGTGTTTGAAGAATTTATAAAACACAGAAAAGATGTTATTAAAAGAAGGACTGAATTTGATTTAGCGCGAGCAAGGGCACGTGCCCATATTCTTGAAGGCCTAGTTAAGGCAATAGATATTATTGATAAAATTATTAAACTTATCAAAAAATCTAAAGACAAAGACGAGGCGCGAGTAAAATTAATGAAACAATTTAAATTTACTGAATTGCAAACAAACGCAATTTTAGAAATGCGCTTACACCAGCTTGCTAATTTAGAGCAACAAAAATTAGAGGACGAGCTCAAAGAAAAAAAGGCATGGATTAAAGAATTAGAAAATATTTTAGGAAGTGTGAAAAAGGTTATAAAAATCATTAAAGAGGAACTAGAAGAAATTAAAGAAAAATATGATGATGGGAGAAGAACAAAAATTATCTCTTCCGGAGTTGACACTTTCTCGCAAGAAGATTTAATTCCCAACGAAGGAATGGTTGTTATGATTACACGCGATGGTTATATTAAGCGACTATCTCCAGACAATTTTAAAACTCAATCGCGTGGCGGAAAAGGCGTTGTTGGTTTAACCACAAAAGAAGAAGACCAAATTTCAATGTTCTTTACTGGTAATACTCATTCTGATATTTTATTCTTTACTACCAGAGGACGCGTATTCCAGCTCAAGGGTTATGATATTCCATCAGCATCAAGAACCGCAAAAGGCTCTTCTCTTGTAAACTTTTTACAAATTTCAGGTGAAGAAAAAATTAATGCAGTACTTTCTTTGGATGAAATTAAAACAAACAAATATATTGTAATGGTAACTCGTAAAGGAACAATTAAAAAAGTTGATATTAATGATCTTTCTAATGTTAGAAGGTCAGGGCTAATTGCTATTAAATTAAACGAAGGTGATTCTTTGAGATGGGTTAAGCCTTCAAATGGAAAAGACGATATTGCCCTTGTATCCAAACTTGGCCAAGCAATAAGATTCAAAGAAGAAGGTGTAAGGCCAATGGGCAGATCCGCAGCAGGTGTACGAGGAATTCGACTCAAAGAAGGCGATAAAGTTGTTGGTATGGGAATTGTTGATCCAGAGCAAGAAAAAAATACAACCCTAATTGTTGTAACAAGCAATGGATATGGAAAACAATCCCCTATTAAAGAATATAAACAGCAGTCCAGAGGTGGAAGTGGTATTAAAACAGCTAATGTTACAAAAAAGACAGGTGAAATTGTTGGTTCAATGGTTTTGGACAATCAAGTCTTAGAAATAAAGAAAGATTTAATGGCAATCTCTTCTAATGGCCAAACAATCCGCTTGCCTTTGAAATCAATTTCCAAGCTTGGGCGCGCTACACAAGGTGTTAGACTTATGAGATTTAAAGAAAAAGACGATAAAGTTGTGAGTGTGGCATTGGTATAAACAAAATTTAATCTAAATAAACGGCTACACCTCCATAGCCGTTTATTTTTTGCAAAAAAAATAACCTTCCCCGAAAACGATATTGCTGTCTGCAAATTGTCAAAAATCCTTGATTATTAAGCCTTGACATGATACTATAATTTATGTAATTTATCTATTACTATGTCAACCAAAAGAACATATCAACCAAAAAAGAAAAAAAGAGTGCGAACTCATGGATTCATGGCGCGCAAAGCAACACCTGGTGGCAGGGCTGTTTTAAAGCGTAGACGCGCAAAAGGCAGAAAAAAACTGGCAGTTTAAAGTCGTAATACATAAATCGCAAGCTACGACTTACGAATTATGACTTACGACTTTTTATGCTACCAGCAAAATATCGCCTAGCAAAACGCAAAGATATAGGGCGTGTGATGAAACGTGGACGCTCTTTTTTTGTTAAAGACTTAACTATTCGTTTAGTAAAAAACGATCTAGACAATACGCGCCTTACGGTTGTAACATCTATCAAAATCTCTAAAAAAGCAGTAGACCGCAACCGAATAAAACGCCAAATTAGAGAAATCATTCGCAAAGAAATTTTATCAGACATAAAGCCAGGGTTTGATGGGCTTATAAATACCCGCAAAGGATTGTTTGAACTCTCGCATGACGAACTTAAAAAATTAATTATAGGATTATTTAAGAAATCTAGATTAATATAATTGTTACATGGTTACATGGTTAAATTGTTTTTGGTCGTGGGACGTGAATCTATAAATAACAATTTAACCATGTAACAATTTAACAATTCGTTAAAAAAATGATTAAATATCTCGCTCTCCGACTAATTAAAATATATCAGATGACCTTGTCCCCGGATCATGGGCCTCTTAAATATTTCTTTCCAAACGGAGCATGCATTTATCGCCCAAGTTGCTCTGAATATACATATGATGCTATAAAAAAATATGGTATTATAAAAGGCGTGTTAATCGGAACACGCAGAATAGTTCGATGCCACCCTTGGCATGAAGGCGGAGAAGACCCTCTTAAATAATAATCTTTAATTATCTTATGAATCCATTTGTAATTTTATTTTACCAACCAATTCTTAACTTATTGGTTTGGTTGCACAATATTATTCCTGGCAATGATATTGGTTGGGCTATTATAGGTCTTACCATTATTATTAAAATAATATTATTTCCTCTTAGCGCAAAATCATTAAAATCACAAAAAGCTCTTCAAGAAATTCAGCCAAAAGTAGAAGCCCTAAAAGCAAAATTCAAAGACAATAAAGAAGCAATGGGCAAAGAGATGATGAATTTGTATCGCAACGAAAAAGTAAGTCCTTTTTCTTCATGCTTGCCTCTTTTAATTCAATTCCCTTTTCTTATAGCAATTTATCAAGTTCTGCGCGATGGAATACAGGATGGGAGCTTGGATAGATTATATTCATTTGTTTCAAGACCAGAATTTGTTGACACTAATTTTCTAGGAATTCTTAATCTCGAAAATCCCAGTATTTTCCTAGCCTTAGCTGCTGGTGCATTTCAGTTTTTGCAAACCAGGATGCTAACTCACAAAAAACAACCACAAATTCCAGGAGCAAAAGACGAAGGCATGACAAGTATGATGAACAAACAAATGCTTTATATAATGCCAATAATTACTGTTCTTATTGGTGCAACATTGCCTGGTGGACTTGCTTTATATTGGACAATGAATACTCTAATAACACTTATTCAACAAATGATTGTATTTAGAAAACCAAAACAAGAAAAACAAGGTGATGTTTCGGTAGTATAGTATGCTAATAGAAAGTACTCAACTTATAGGTCTTAATGTCGAGACCGAACTTGGACATAATCTAGGAAAAATAGATAGTTTTGTTTTGGAAACCGAGAGCCAAACAATATATCAATACAAAATTAAACCAAATGGAATAACACATGTATTCGCAAAAGATCTTCTTATATCACGCGACCAAGTTCTTGGCATAAAAAAAGATAAAATGATTGTTGAAGGTGGGGCTTATACAGAAAAAGAATTTGCAAAAGCAAAATCATCTCCACAAGTCGAACCCATTACATCTACAATTGAGAAATAATCATTGTCATTGCGAGGGAGTGTACTCACGACCGCGGCAATCTTAACGTCGAGAAATGGCTTGATAATAGATTGTCGTGCCACATTGCGTTGATAAGATTACCGCGTCGACCTGAGTAGAAGAATCCTCCCTCCATTTCGGCGGGCAGACGCAATGACACTAAAAGACCTCAATCTCTCTCTTATCTCCATCTTTAATCTTAATCTTTACCCAGATAGTACCCTTGGGTAATTTTTTTTTCATTCTTTCTGCCCACTCTATAAAACAAATAGATTTAGTATCTTCTAAGTATTCCTCAAACCCAATCTCTCTATCAATTTCTTTTAATCTATATAAATCAACATGACAAAAATTTTCAAAACCATGTATGGAACTGGCATGCCTGTTCCCCACAGAATAAATTTTAAAAATATTAAAACTAGGGCTACGCACTGTATCCTTAATTCCAAATTCTTTTGCAATCATTTGAACCAGCGTTGTCTTGCCTGCCCCAAGCTCGCCCGACAAAGCAATTGTATCGCCACCTTTTAGTTTTTTAGACAAATCACGCGCTAGTTTTTCTAAATCTTTTAATGAATTAATTTTATATATAGACATAAGTAATTTACTCCGTCATTCTGCTCACCAATTCAACGGGCAGAATGATGCAAGTGTGTAGTTTTATAAATTCCCTATAACTACATTTAATAATTTAGGAACAACATCAACACGAACCGGTGTGCTCATTTGTTTATCTACGTCAGCAAAAATAGATATTGTTTTTTGCTTATTTTTTATTGTTATCTCTTTTATAGGAAAAATACTTTCTGGCGTAAAATCTTCAATAGAAGCTATATTAGAACAAATCCTGTCTATTAAAGAAAGGTCTGGATGATATGCAATTACAGCATCAAATAATCCATCTGATATATCAAAACGATTCTTTTTTTGCTTTGGGTCTACTTTTTTATAAACATTAAAATTACAAACACTAATATGGTGCCCTTTTTTTAATGAGCTTACAGTATACGAAAGAAACGAAAGTGAACTCGCCTTAGGAAATACTGCTGCAGTTATAAAATAATGTCTATTATTAATCAACCCAACATCAATTGTGTTGGTTTTGTGCACTGCCAAAAACTTTATTGACTCTTGTAAAGTTTTACACCCAAAACAATGCGCAATAAATTGGCTTGAATCATCAATTGGTATAACAGCAAATGTAAATTTTTTGTGTTCTTGTTTTTCAGAGCCCTTTTCTACCTTAAGCAAATTATTTAAAAGCTTGCTTGCTGTTTCGTCGTTCCCTACTGCCACAAATGTTTTTATTCCAGTAGAAAAACACTCATCAATGCTTCTAGAAAGATTGTGTAGCCTGCCTAGTTTAAATTTTCTTCCACTTATTCCATTCTGTGTTAATCCTAAATCAAGCTTATCCATCTGTTTATGATATTTCCTGCTATACACCCAATCATCAATAAAATATGCATACATATTTAATCTTTTTCTTCATCAGATGATGGTTTTTGCACGGATGAAGGTTCTGATGTTTCCTTTCCATTGGCACTAACAGCACAATGTCCATTCAAAACAGCTCCTGGCTCAATAGAGAGAACCTTAGTTGTTATATCACCTTCTATTGATGCTGCTGACCCTAATTCTAAATTTTCAGATATTGTAACATTGCCCTTAACTTCTCCACGAACAACAGCATTAGTTGCTTCCACATCTGCTTTAATTTTAGCCCCTTCTTCTACTTGTAGATTGCCAGCTGTTTTTAAACTTCCATTAACAATTCCTTGAACCAATATATTGCCTTCGCTTATAAAATCTCCATCAACTTTAACACTTGCTCCAATTACTGTTTCACTCTCCCCCTCCTTCATTTCTATCCCTCCTTCATTTTCCTCCCCATCTTTGGTAAACATAAATTTTCTATTTAATGATGAAAATGCCTTATTCGGCGCCTATATATTATACTTGATGTTTTTGATTGAGTAAATAAAAAGCCCTGCCTAATGGTTTTATCCAAAAGACAGGGCTAAGAACTAGAAATTGATCGGCACTCTGAGCCAGAACTGATCTGGCCCGTCAAGGTGCCATTGATAAACTGAGATGATATTCATTGATCCCAGCGCGATGTTTAGGTGAACGCCAGCGGACAGATCGTCCGTCACACGAGAACCGGTGGTATTCTCGGTCTCGAGCCCAAGATTGATCATGCCCTCAACAACTGGGCGTTCAAGCTCAAAGTATGTATAAAACACGCTATTGAGCCCTTCGGAAAAATCAACTACCTGAAGATTCAGCCACGGCGTACATCCCGCGACATTTGGCAATTTCGCACGAACATCAATCAATTCCGTGCGCGTTCTGTCTGAGACGATCGCGCCACCCAGAACTTCCATCCACCAATTGCGTCCCGAAAACTTCGGGCCCACAACCACTAGCCATGTGTTGGGCGTAGACGCTAGATTCGGTGCAATCACCCACCCAGCAACACCCACATCACTACCTTCAGACACATTAGTGCTATGAAGCAACAACCGCATGTGGCTGCTCTCCTCAGCCTGCACGACATTGGCGACACAGACGATCAGCGCGAAAACTGCGAAAAAATGTTTCATTTCTTTCCTTGCCCGATGTTACACGTCGGAACCGCGCGTTTTGGCCGCTTGGGCCAGTTGTGTTGTAAAACTGCTTTTTTATCTTGATAGCCCATTATATCTCATCTATCACGAGTGGCCAATATGACCCCGAGGTGGCGACTATCACCTTGACAAATACATAATAAAAAAGTACCATAAAAATATATGTATACAACAACATTAGAACAATTAGGATTATCCCCTAATGAAGCCAAAATTTACGAGGCTTTGCTTGAATTAAAAGAAGCCTCAGCAGGCGCAATATCAACACACGCAAAAATACATCGCAGAAATGCATACGATGCTATTCATAGATTAATAGAAAAAGGCCTTATATTCTCTGTGTTGGCAAAAGGAGACCATGTATATTCAGCAGTGGATCCTGATAAACTAATGGAACTAGTAAAAGAAAAAGAAACCGCGCTTGAGAAAATTTTGCCTGATCTTAGAAAAAAACATCAAACAGACCGCCAACCACAAGAAGCATATATTTATCGTGGAATTGAAGGATTTAAAAATTATATGCGAGATATTTTACGTGTTGGTGAAGATGCCTATTTTATAGGGGCAAAGCTTGCTTGGTGGGATCCTCGTATTGTCTCGTTTACTGAACAATTTTTAAAAGAAGCAGAACGAAAAAACATCAAATTTTATCATATCTTCGACAGTATTGTAGAAAACCAAGGCAAAGACATATTGGCTGAGATGGATAAACGAAACATGTCATATCGATTTTTACCAGAAGAATATTCTACCAACTCAACGCTTGATTTTTTTGGAGACCAAATTGTAACATGGAACGGAATATCACTTAAAAAACTAGATGATGATGTTACTTTATTTGTTTTGAGAGACAAAGGATTGGCAAATAATTACAAAACTTGGTGGAAATTTATGTGGGAATCCTGCGAAAAACCCAAGAAACAAAGGCCAACAGCCACAAATCTTGCATAACTAGATTTAAACCAATATAATCTTATTCTAGGGCCGTTAGCTTCCGCCTGCCAAAGTCATGCTTTATGCTGCAGACAGACAGTGTCTTTCAACCCTTTGCTTTGATCATGCTGCGGGCCGTTAGCTCAGCTGGTAGAGCGCCTCCATGGCATGGAGGAGGCCAGGAGTTCGAGTCTCCTACGGTCCACCAAAATTAAGTTACACACTAGTGTGTAACTTAATCAAAATATTTAGCTAATATTAGACAATATCTGACATATTTTTAAAAACTAGTGTGTCTAGAACAAAATATAGTGTTTAGAACTATTTTACATAACTCTTAATCTATAATTACTTGTGCCCCTGTAGTTTAATGGATAGAACAAGGGACTCCTAAGCCCTAGATATAGGTTCGATTCCTGTCAGGGGCACCAGTAATTATAGATTTTTAAAGCGTGTAGTTTGTTTCAACTAGAACCATCCCCCTTTATAACATATGGGCCATTAGCTCATTTGGTAGAGCGCTACATTCGCATTGTAGAGGTAGCCGGTTCGATTCCGGCATGGTCCACCAGCCATCTGAAACATATATTTAACTATGATAAATACTAAATTTCCTAAAGGCGTAGAAGTTGTTGGATCAGCTATTATTGAAAATCCAAAAGGAGAGATTTTGCTTACAAAGTCCCCAAAATGGAATAATAAGTGGATAATGCCAGGTGGACACATAGATCCAGGAGAAAGTATTGAGCAAGCAATTATTCGCGAAGCAGAAGAAGAATCTGGATTAAAAGTAAAATCTCTTGGAATAATCTCGTATGGAGAGTTAATTGATTCAAAAGATTTTTCTAGACCAGCGCATTTTATATATTTTAGCGCATATTGTACTTCTGATAATTATGAAGTAAAACTAGACAATGACGAGTTAGTTGAATATGCATGGGTGTCCCCAGAAGATGCCTTAAAAATGGATATGGCTGGAACCTATGCTGGGAATATTAAAGATTTTATTAAATTTAAAAAATCCCTGTAGAGACGAGGCACTGCCTCGTCTCTACAGGGATTTTTTGTTCCAAACAAAACAATATGGGTTCTAGACACCCTATTTAATTCCCTAAAATCAGACGTCTGGAACAAAAATTGTTCCAGACGTCTGATTTTTTTACAAAACACCTGAATATACCCCATTTTTACCTTAGTTAACACGAAATCCACAGGCCCTGTGGATTTCGTGTTCATAGCGTATATAGTTTTGTGTTTATAAGCATGTGCATAGCAGGGGTAATTAAGGGGAGCTTAGTGTGCATAAAAACGACCATATTAAAAAAATTAAATTTTAACGATTTTTCTCAACAACTTATTCCCTGTCTTATTGTATGGTTTAAACAAACTTATCCCTATTACAATTTTCAAAATCTTTGCGAGGATTAGATATTATTTTGAGTTATCCCAATTATCCACTTCTTTATAATTAATATTATTTATTTTATATATACTTAAATACTTATTTAATATAAGAGGGAGGAAAAGGTCATCATATTCAATTTGTTTCAAGATTAGACACGAACACAAATCAGACCTATAATTAGACTTGCATCCTAATTAAAAAAATAATTTTAAAATCAATAATAACATATGTCTGAAATTACATTTACTGATCAAAATTTTACTAAAGAAGTTGAGGAAGATAAGGGGATTGTGCTTGTAGATTTTTGGGCGCCTTGGTGTGGGCCGTGTCAACAACAAGGTCCTATCATAGAAGAGTTGGCAAAAGAAGTGGAAGATTCAAAAATAGGAAAACTTAATGTAGACGAGAATCAAGCGACAGCATCAAAGTATGGGGTAATGAGCATTCCAACAATAATAATTTTTAAAGAGGGCAAGCCAGAAGAACAGCTAGTTGGTGTTCATCAAAAAGACGATTTAAAAGAAAAGCTTAAGGCGTTTGCAAAATAAATATTATGCCTATAAGCAATCTTATAATAATTGGGTCTGGTCCTGCTGGTTTTACAGCAGCTATTTATGCAAGTCGTGCCGAGCTTAAGCCCTTGCTTTTTACTGGTACAGAGCCAGGCGGTCAGCTGACAACCACATCAGAGGTTGAAAACTATCCAGGTTTTGAGGATGGAATTCAAGGATCAGAATTGATGCAAAAATTTCGTAAACAAGCAGAGCGATTTGGAACAGAAGTTGTGGATGCTAAAATAGACAAGGTAGATTTTAGTAGTCAGCCACTTAAGGTTGTTTCTCAAGAAAAAGAATATCAAGCAAGGAGTGTAATTATTGCAACAGGGGCCAGTGCTATGTGGCTTGGTTTAGAATCCGAGAATCGCCTCAAAGGAAAAGGTGTTAGCGCGTGCGCCACATGTGATGGATTCTTTTTTAAAAATAAAGATGTTGTTGTGATTGGAGGCGGAGATGTTGCTTTAGAGGATTCTGCTTCTTTAACCAAATTTGCAAACAGTGTAAAAATTATTCACAGAAGAGACTGTTTAAGGGCAAGTAGAATTATGCAAGAACGCGCTCAGTCAAATCCAAAAATAGAATTTATTTGGAACACAGAAGTTGTAGAGGTTTTGGGTGAAAATTCTGTTGAGGGTATCTTGGTTAAAAATAATAAAACAAATAAGGAATCTAAAATTAAATGTGAGGGAGTATTTGTTGCCATAGGACACAAACCAAACACAGAAATTTTTAAGGGACAAATTGATTTAGACAAAAAAGGATATATTGTTCCAAAAGAACAGACAAAAACCAATATTAATGGGGTATTTATTGCTGGAGATGTTTCGGATTTTAAATACCGTCAAGCAGTAACAGCCGCTGGAATGGGGTGCGCTGCTGCGATTGATGTGGAAAAATATTTAGAGGATCAAGAGCCAGCTCAAGAACAAACAAAAAACAAAAATTGCTAATATTTTTTATTACAAACTGCAAATATTTGAATTTTGTATTTGTTTAGTGTTTAGAATTTAATATTTAGAATTTATATTATGTCCGCATTCAATAACGCAATGCAGCAATTAGATCTTGCTGCTGAAAAATTAAACTTAGATAAATCAATTGTCGCAAAACTTAAAAAACCAAACCACATTCATGAATTTGAAGTTCCTGTTATTATGGACAATGGGTCTGAAAAAGTTTTTAGCGGATATCGTGTACAATTTAATAATGCGCGCGGACCATACAAGGGTGGTATTAGGTTTCATCCTCAGGTTGATCTTGACGAAGTAAAAGCATTGGCCTTTTGGATGTCTGTTAAAACAGCCGTTGTTGGCATTCCAATGGGCGGAGGCAAGGGCGGAGTATCTGTTGACCCTAAAAAACTCTCTGAGAGCGAATTAGAGAAGCTCTCGCGAGGCTGGGTTGATAAGATGGCAGAACATATTGGCCCCAAAAAAGATGTGCCAGCTCCTGATGTAAATACAACTCCTCAGATTATGTCTTGGATGTCAGATGAGTTTGAAAAAATATCTGGCGACAAAACCAAGGCAACATTTACTGGCAAGCCTCTTGATGAAGGAGGTAGCGAAGGAAGAGAAGCCGCAACTGGTCAGGGTGGATTTTATTGTTTAGATGAAATTACAAAACATCTTAATTTAAATATTTCTGAGACTAGGATTATAGTTCATGGTTTTGGAAATGTTGGATATCATTTTGCGCGCTTGGCTTTTGAAGCAGGATACAAAATTGTTGGAGTGTCTGACTCAAAAGGGGGTATATATAATTCAGATGGTTTAGATATTATTGATGTAATGAAAGTTAAAAAAGAAAAAGGATCTGTTATAAATTATGCAGCCGAAAAAGTTGGTAACGATGCGATCTTAGAAAAGGATTGTGATATTCTTGTTCCAGCTTCTTTGGAAAATGTTATTACAGAAAAAAATGCAAAAAATATTAAAGCCAGTGTTGTTTTAGAAATGGCTAATGGCCCAACAACTCCTGAAGCAGATAAAATTTTACATGACAGACAAATATATGTTGTGCCAGATGTTCTTGCCAATGCTGGAGGTGTAACTGTTAGTTATTTTGAATGGCAACAAAATTTAGCTAAAGAACATTGGATCGAATCAGAGGTACTTCAGAAATTAGAACCAATTATGCGCGACTCATTCAAAGACATATGGAAGACGCACAGGGATCACAATGTAGACCTTCGCACAGCAGCATTTATGCTTGCTGTTCAGCGCGTGGTTGATGTAATGAAATAAAATATTGTATAATACAATTACTATGGAGGATCAAAAATCACAATTTCTAAATCCAAACGTCATTTTAAATCAAGTAGAAATAAAACAAGGCATGCAAGTTGGAGATCTTGGGTGTGGAACTGGATATATTTCTCTTGCTTTGGCCAAGGCAGTTGGAGAGAAAGGCAAGGTGTACGCGGTTGATATACAAAAAAGCGTGCTAGATCAAGTAAAAAAAGAGGCCCAAGCCGAAAATATTGATAATTTAGTAACAGTTTGGTCGGATTTAGAAGTTATTGGTGCAGCTAAGATACAGAATAATATTTTTGATAGGGTATTTTTGGCAAATATTTTGTTTCAAGTAGAAGACAAAAAAGCTGTTTTTGCAGAAGCAAAGCGCATGCTTAAGCCAGATGGTAATTTAATTCTTGTTGATTGGAAGCAAGGCGACATGGCAATAGGTCCACCATCACACAACCGTTTAGATTTGGCTAATATTAAGCAATTAGCTCAAGAAGCTGGACTTATTGTAGAAAAAGAAATAGATACTGGGAAATATCATTTTGGTATTGTATTTAAGCCGGTTTAGTATATTATAGATGTGGATTCTTTTATTCTGACTCTATTGTCATCCCGACCGAAGTGAATCGCTGTAATCAGCGATGAACGGAGTGGAGGGATCCCTTGATTGGCGTAATTAATGCGTATTAAAAAGGGATTCCTCCACTCCGCGGGGTAGTTTATCCTCCGTACTCGGAGGACTTCGGTCGGTATGACAAAAAATTACAAATTCTTAAATTTATGCAAACAATTCTTAATTTATTATCACCCTCATATCTTTTTCACAGAAATATTGGCCCATTTTCATCTAATTTGATTTGGTTTTTTGTTGGAGCTTTAGTTTTTTTTATGGTAGCTTCTTATTTTTACTTTAGGTTAGCAAAAACAAAAGATATTTTTATAAAAAAAGCAGCAATAAAGTTTGTGTCCTTGTCTTGGACAATGGGTATTATGGGTATTATTTTAGTTTTATTAAGACAAATTAATACTGTTTACATAAGTGCTCCAATTCTTTTACTAATTTGGCTTTTAATAGCCATAATTTGGCTTTTAATTATTCTTAAATATAGATTTAAGACAGTTCCAAAGAGAAGAAAGGATTTGATGCAGGAATCTGGCAAAAGAAGCTATCTCCCGTAAGACCGCTTGGTAACAATAATTTATATATTAAAGTGTTTGGGGTTGGGATTGGATGTTGGACTTGTTTTTGGCCAACCTCCAATCCCAACCCCATTTTTATGTACAACAACCAAGAGCAAGGCAAGCGCGGCGAGGACATCGCTGCTTGGTATTTAGAAAAAAATGGCTATCCATTCGTAAAAAAACACTTTACAGACAGGTTTGGGGAGATAGATTTGGTTGTAATGGATAAAGACCAACTAGTGTTTGTAGAAGTTAAGTATCGGATGGGGGAAAACTGTGGATTACCCGAAGAATCGGTTACTAGATGGAAAAAGAAAAAAATAAAACAAGCAATTTTGTCTTATCTTAGCAAATATCCAACTGAAAATTTTCGTATAGATGTTATTGCAATAACAGAAAAGAATTTACAAAGAACAGTAAACATTCGTCATCATAAAGCAGCTTTTGATATTTATAGCGTTTGGTAATTGTCTTATCCATAAGCTATGCACAGATTTACACACATAACTCCTAGTTTTGTAAAATTAGGGGTGTTTTTATTTTTGCATATATAAGCTATAGTGACATTAGCACAGGTATGTATCCTGACATTTGTTCTTTATTGTTCTTTTGTTTTTATTGATCTTTTAAAATTGTATCTTAGTACGCTTGGGAGGCAAGCAACTCAGAACTTATTTCTTTTCTTAAACAAATAATTAAGAAGAGGCATAAGCAAATAGTTGCTTGCCTTCTCTTGTATAATAGTTTCTTACAAAAGGGGGGTCATAAGAACACAAAAAACTATGGCCAAGATACAATTGCTTTCAGAATCAAAAATTTCGTTTTCGCGAGTTACCAAACAACTAACATTTTTTGCAATAACTAGTATTTTAGTTATTGCTGGTTTTGTGTTGTCTTTTGCTCAAAAAGTAGATGCAGCTCAAATACAAACAATAGAGAGTTTTAGTAAGGATCAGGTATTTTCAACTCCAATGCCACAGATTTTAGGAACAGTACTTGGTGGAGACAAGGTAATGGTGTTTATTGATCAAGTATTAAATGGCACAGCCGATGTTTCTGAAGGATCTTTTGAATATTATCCTTTTTTACCTTTGTCGTCTGGCGCGCATAGTGTTCAATTAAGGGCAAAAAATTCTGCAACAGGCGAAATGAGCGAATATTCAGTGCCCATGTCTATTTATATAGAGCCAAATCCTAGCCCAACACTTTTGGTTCCTGATTCTAGTAGTAAATTAGGACAAGACAGGGCATGGGTTGGTGGTGTTGCTCAAAATAATTCATTGGTTCGCGTTTTTGTTGACAACCAAGAATATGCTCGCGCAAAGGTTCGCAATCATGCGTCTGGAACAGGTAGTTTTAGTGTAAATCTTTCTGGTTTAAGCATCGGAGAACATGTAATTACTGCTATTGCGCGCGATTTTAAAGGGAAAGACAGTTTTGTATCAAACTCTATAGCTATAAATATTTCTGCATCAACACCTGCTCCAATATTAAATACACCAATTGTAAATTCAGATTCAGGCATTGAAAAGCCGTTTATTACTGGATTAGTTAAGAATGCTTTAGAGGTTTCAATTATTATAGATGACAAAATTGTAAAAACACTGCTTCCTGGCTCGCATTCTTCTGGGGTTGCTTCTTTTTCGTGGCAGGTCTCTGATGTTTTTTCTTTGGGAAAGCACAAGATTGAAGCATTTGCTTCTGATAATGGAAAACTTTCAAATAATTCTTTGGCAATTCTTTGGCAAGTAGGCGAAGTGCAGGAGGTTAAACAAGATATTGGCAAAGTAGAGGGTGATGAAACCTCAAAAATAGACAATCCTCTTGTTGTAGATTCTGGAGACCAGGGAGGAGTAGGTGGTCCACCACCAGAGGATGAGCCAGTGCTTAAAGTTGCTGAACCAGAGCCAGAAGAAGATACTAAGCCATTAACAGTTCAAAGTGACCTTGATGAAAAAGAAGAGCCAGTTGTTCCAGATGTAGAAGAAGAGCCCGCTGGTGGATTAACTCTTTCTGACGACGAAGACACGGGCAGGATTGACGCTGATGATGATAATAAATTAGCAGTTGTAGATGATTTAGATTCTGATGAAGTCGACGAAATTTCTCCAGGGGCTGTGGTTAAAAAAATAGATAAAAACACAGATAATGAGACAGATTTTGCCTTAAACACCTCTTTAATTATTGGGATTGTAATTTTAATCTTTTTACTCCTTTCTATTTTGGTTTGGTATATACAAGAAAAGAAAGATAGATTAGGGCAAAAAGTTGTTGATATTTTTAGAGAAGACGAGACCACAGATGAAGCAGATTTCACTGATTTTGCAGATGAAAAAGGAGAAGAGGTGAATCAAAGCGAGATGAAAGATATTTCTATTGCTGATATGTCCGACCACCTTCCTGGTGATATTGATGTTAAGTTTGAAGAAGAAAAAGACGAAGAACAAGAATTTCCAATATTTTTTGGAGAAGACGAGCCAAAAGAAATTAAAAAAGAGGATCAAGTTGACTGGCCAGAAAATCTTCCAGAAGAGCCATTTCCTCAAGAGGAATCTCCGTTTGAGGAAGACGAAGACGACGATTCTCGCAACAAACCCGAAGACCTTCCGCCGCCTCCTCCACCAATGTTCTAGCCACAGAAACACATTAATTGATATATTTAATAGCGACCAGGCACTCTTTGTGTTTGGTCGTTTTTGTTTGCTTTTTTTAAGATATTATGATAAATTAATAGTAGGTTAGTTTACGGTATGTAGACTAGCTATTTTTTATCCCCTTCGCATAAAGCTATGGGGGACAAGTAGAAAAATTAGGAGAAAAAATTTATGTCAAAAGAAGTATTACAAGCAATTAAAGCAATATGCGACGAAAAGCATATTTCAGTTGAATCAGTGCTGGGTACAATAGAGCAAGCATTGGCAGCTGCATATAGAAAAGATTTTGGAAACAGATTGCAAAATCTTAAAGTTGAATTTAATCCCGAGGATATGGGTATTAAGGTTTTTGATGTGAAAGAAGTTGTCGAAGATCAAGAACTTGACGAAGAAGGGAATATTCTTAGTCAGGAGTCTGGCGAAGCAGTAGCCTCAGATCCTGTTAATAAAGATAAAGAAAAGAAGACTACAGATTCAGCTGATTCCACAGATGGAGAGGTAAAAGAAGAGAAAAAAGAAGAAAAGAAAGAAGAAACAAATCTGGAATCTGGAAACAGTGAAGAAGATGAAGAAAGATTTAATCCAAAAACACAAATAATGATTTCTGAGGCAAAAGAAATTAAAAAAAGTGTTAAACTTGGTGAGGAATTAATTCAAGAGCTTGAGGTTCCTGGTGAATTTGGCAGAATGGCAGCTCAAACAGCAAAACAAGTTATTATTCAGCGACTGCGTGAAGCAGAGCGCGAGGTTATTTATAACGAATATAAAGATAAAGAAGGTCAAATTGTTAATGGAACAGTACAAAGAATCGAGAACAATAATGTGTTAATTGATATTGGCCAAGCAACTGCAATTATGCCACCACAAGAACAGGTTAGAAGTGAACATTATACAACAGGCGCGCAATTAAGATTATTTATCAAATCAGTTGCAACAACAAGTCGTGGTCCAGAAGTAATAGTTTCAAGAACAAGCAAGGAGTTAGTTGCGGAATTATTTGCAATGGAAGTTCCCGAAATTGCAGATGGAGTTGTTGAGATAAAATCTGTTTCTCGTGAGCCAGGCTCACGAAGCAAAATTGCAGTATCCACCAACGAAGACAATGTTGATCCTGTTGGTTCATGTGTTGGACAGCGTGGAACTCGAGTTCAGTTTATTATTAACGAATTAGGCGGAGAAAAGATTGATATTATTGAATGGGATAAAGATATTGTTAAATTTATTAAAAATGCACTTTCGCCTGCCAAAGTTGCTGCTGTAGAAATTAATGAAGAAGCAAAAGAAGCAACTGCTTTAGTCAATGATGATCAGTTTTCTTTAGCCATTGGCAAGGGTGGACAAAATGTTCGTTTGGCCAGTGGTTTAACAGGATTAAAGATTGATATCAAGGAAGCAGAGGGGAAAAAAGAAGAAGGAGAAAGTAAAAAAGGAAAAGACGAAAAAGAATCCAAAGAAGAGGATCAAGATTCCCAGCCAGAAGCTGGTCAGTCTTTGGCTGAGAGTTCAGAGATTCCTGATAAAGAAGGAGAGGACAAAAAGGAAGATGTAGCTACAGATTCCGCAGACGAAGAAGGAAAAGAGGAAGCCAAAGAAGAGGTAGAAGAAAAGAAGGAGAAAAAAGAAGAGAAGCCAAAGCCAAAGAAAAAGAAAGAAAAGAAAGATTCAAAGAAAAAAGATAAATAATTATAATTTTATAAATAGGATTTTTAGAATTATAAATTTGGTTTGGACAATCCACCCAAATTCTCAAATTCTTAAATTCCTAACCACTTAGTAATATTATGACTATACCAATTATATTTTCTTTAGCAGCATCTATTGTTGCTATTGTTTCTGGAGGTGTCTTAGCTGCTTGGGTTTTGGGCCGATTACCAGGAGATGAAAAAATGCAAGAGATTGCAAAAGCAATCCAAGAAGGTTCAAAAGCATATCTTAATCGTCAATACAAAACAATTGCAATGGTTGCGATTGTTGTATTTTTCATTATTGCTTTCTTGTTATCTTGGGAAACTGCTTGGGGATTTTTAGTTGGAGCAGTGCTTTCTTCAATTGCTGGATATGTTGGAATGAATGTTGCGGTTCGCGCGAATGTTCGTACAGCTCATGCTGCTAGCAAGGGTTTAGATAAAGCAATGAATGTCGCAGTGCGTGGTGGTGCAGTAACTGGTTTGCTTGTTGTTGGCCTTGGTCTTTTGGGAGTAACTAGTTTTTATGCTGCAACAGGAAGCATACATGCGCTTATTGGTCTTGGATTTGGTGGAAGTTTAATTTCTATTTTTGCTAGATTAGGTGGAGGTATATTTACAAAAGCAGCTGATGTTGGAGCTGATTTGGTTGGAAAAGTTGAGGCAAATATTCCCGAAGATGATCCTCGTAATCCTGCTGTAATTGCAGATAATGTCGGGGACAACGTTGGTGACACAGCTGGAATGGCTGCTGATTTATTTGAAACATACGCAGTTACTGCTGTTGCAGTGATGCTTCTTGGTTCATTAGTTTTTCCCGATTTCGAAAACGCGCTTGTTTATCCGCTTGTAATTGGTGGTGTTTCTATTATTACTTCAATTATAGGATTATTCTTTATCCGTTTAGGTAAAAAAGAAAATATAATGGCTGCGCTTTATAAGGGGCTTATTGCTTCTGCTGTTTTGTCTGGAGTTGGATTCTACTTTGTCACAGACAAACTTATGCAAGGCAATGGATTGTATGTTCCTATTAATTTGTTTTACGCGTCTTTGGTTGGTTTGGCTGTAACAGCATTTATAGTTGCAATAACAGAATATTATACATCAGATAAATATCAACCAGTTAAAGATATTGCTTTGGCAAGTACAAAAGGACATGGACCAAATATTATTACAGGATTAGCTGTTTCTATGAAATCAACAGCTTTGCCAGTTATTGTTATTGTAATTGGAATTTGGGGTGCATATAACTTTGCGGAATTATATGGAGTTGCTATTGCTGCGATGAGCATGCTTTCTTTAGCAGGTATTATTGTTGCAATTGATGCTTATGGGCCTATTACAGATAATGCTGGTGGAATTGCCGAAATGGCGCATCTACCAGAAAAAGTTCGCGAGGTAACAGATAAGCTTGATAGTGTTGGAAATACAACAAAAGCAGTTACAAAAGGATATGCAATTGGGTCAGCTGCTTTTGCCGCGCTTGTGTTGTTTGCTGCTTATTCTCAAGAATTTGTTAATTTAGGAAGAGAGCTTTTGTTCCGCCTATCTGATCCGCTAGTTATTATAGGGTTATTTATTGGTGGAATGTTGCCATATTATTTTGCTGCGATTGTAATGGAAGCAGTTAGCAAAACAGCACAAAAAGTTGTTGATGAGGTACGTAGGCAGTTCAGAGAAATTAAGGGCATTATGGAAGGAAAAGCAAAACCAGATTATAAAACTTGTGTTGATATTGTAACCAAAGATGCTTTAAGGCAAATGTTTGTACCAGCTTTGATTCCGGTTCTTTCTCCAATTATAATTGGTTGGCTTTTAGGCCCAGTTGCCTTAGGTGGAATGCTTGTTGGAAGTATTGTTACTGGAATATTTGTTGCGCTTTCAATGACTGTTGGTGGTGGGGCATGGGACAACGCAAAAAAACTTATCGAAACAGGCGAGTATGGAGGCAAGGGTAGCGAAGCTCATGCAGCAGCAATTACAGGAGACACAGTAGGGGATCCATATAAAGATACAGCTGGTCCTGCAATCAACCCAATGATAAAAATTATCAATATTGTTGCATTATTAATTGTAGGGTTTCTTATTTAGACATGAATCGTCTACTTGTACTACTATCTGTAGTATTATAAGTAGGCGATTTTTGTATAGTTATACTTAATAATAAATTTTTATGAAAATTACCGAGAACAAGTTATCAGAATCAAAAATCGAGCTTCTTTTTGAGCTTGATAGAAAAGACATTGAATCAGATCTTCAGGAAGCAGCAAAGCGTATTTCCGAAGTTACCGAAATTCCAGGATTTAGAAAGGGCGCGGCTGATTATGATGTTTTGTGTCGCCACATTGGCGGAGAAATGAAAATTTATGAAGAAGCTGTTGAATATATAATTAATAGGGTTGCATCAAAAGAGCTTAAAGATAAAAACTACGAAACAATAGGCAAGCCAGATGTATCTATCCAAAAAATGGTACCAAGTTTTGGTGTTAGTTTTAAAATTACTATTTCTTTAATGCCTTCAATAGAACTTGGTGATATTAAAAAAATTAAAATAAATAAGAATGATATTAAAATAGAAGAAGATGATGTTAAGAAAGTAATTGATAATTTATTGCAGATGCGCGTAAAAGAATCTCAAGTAGATAGAGAAATAAAAAAACACGACAAAGCTGTATTGGATTTTGAAGTTAAAAAAGATGGCGTGCCAATTGAAAATGGAAAATCTACAGATTACCCACTTGTAATCGGTGAAGGAAAATTTATTCCAGGTTTTGAAGATAAGGTTCTTGGATTAAAAACAGGGGACGAAAAAAAGTTTGATTTGGAATTTCCAAAAGAATATCACGAAAAATCATTAGCAGGAAAAAAGGCAGAATTTAGCGTAAAAATTAAACAAGTTTTTGAATTAGAATTACCAAAACTTGACGATGAATTTGTAAAACAATTAGGAGCAGATTATAAATCTGTTGATGAATTAAAAGAAAAAATTAAAGATAATTTAAAGTTCGAAAAACAACGTGAAGAAGACGAGCGCTTTCAAATGTCTGCGATGGATGAATTAGTAAAAATTTCAAAAATAGGAGAATTGCCCCAAGAAGCTATTCACGAAGAAACACATAAAATGGTTCATGAATTAGAAGAGAATGTAACTCAACAAGGCATGAAGTTTGAGGAATATCTTAAAAGTATAAAAAAGACCAAAGAAGAGCTAGAAAAAGAGTTTGAGCCAAAGGCTATAGAGCGTTTAAAGATAATGCTTTGCGCGCGTGAGTTTGGAAATCAAGAAAAGGTTGTTGTGGGCGAAGAAGAGTTAACAAAAGAACTTGAAATTACTAAAAAAGCATATCAAAATCAACCAGAAGCAATGGCCAAGTTTGATTCAGAAAATTACAAAAACTATTTGCGAAATGCTTTAACTAGTAAGAAGATTTTTGAAAGGCTGGTAGAAAAAATTGTAAAATAAATTAATTGTTTGTAATATAACCACATGCAGACAATAAAAGTAAAAATATCACCGCGCGCAAAACAGAATAAGGTTCTTGGATTTCAGGATGATGTTTTGCGTGTGCATATTACTGCGCCCCCTGTTCAAGGAAAGGCAAATTTAGCTTTAATAAAATTTTTAGCAAAAGAGTTTAATATTGCAAAATCAAGCATCAAGATTATAAAAGGAGAAACTTCACGCGAAAAGGTGTTGGAAATTCCAAACAATGTACCTACTTTACAAAACAAGCTAATTTGATACTATAGTGTTGTTCGTTCATTTAAGCGGATGTAGTTCAGTGGCTAGAACGCTTCCTTGCCAAGGAAGAGGTCGCCGGTTCGAATCCGGTCATCCGCTCCAAATAGCGAATTTTATTTTTGCTTGATTATTGTTCAATTTTAAGCTAAAGTTTTTATAAGCCCGGGTGGTGGAACTGGTATACACGCAGGACTTAAAATCCTGTGCCTTATGGCATGTGGGTTCAAATCCCACCCCGGGCACCAAAAAAACAGGAATTTTGTAGGGGCAGAAAATCTTCTGCCCCTACAAAATTCCTGTTTTTTGGTTGCTTTTTTTACTTAAATATTGTATGTTTTTTGTAGTTTCAAAACAAACACAAAAGCCAAGCTCAAATAGGGTTTGGCTTTATTTGTACACTGTACAATTGAGGAGGAAGGTTGTTATGGCAGCAAAGGACTGTTTGTTGGTGGCGCTTGATGTTGGCAGTGCCAGTGAAGCTTTGGATTTGGTCGATGAGCTTGGTCCGCATGTCGGTGGGTTCAAGATTGGACTCGAGCTCGTACGAGCTACTTTGGCGAATCTCGCCACCAAGAACATACAAGAAGCAATCGAGGAGCTCGCACGCATCCGGCGATTGTACGCGATGCTCAACGGAGTCTACTTCGACGATGCCAAGCTCGATGACATCCCGAACACCATTCAGGGCGCAGTACGTGGAATCGTACCACTCAATCCGTGGGCGTTTAACATCCACGCGAGCGCAGGCCTCGAATCAGTCAAAGCCGCTGTCGCGGGCAAGGGTAAGAGTCTTGTACTCGGCGTTACGGTGCTCACTTCACTCAAGGACGAGTGTGTGTCCGTTTTCGGTGACGAAGCTCCGGTCAAGGTGCCTCAGTTTGGAAAGCTTCTCCATGATGGTGGGGCTGACGGGATCATTTGTTCTGGGCTGGATTTGGAATACCTGCAGCCGCTTGAACAGCTCGCACAGATGATCAAGGCAACACCAGCTATCCGGCCTTCATGGGCCGCATCTGGCGACCAGAAGCGCATTACCACGCCCACCGATGCCATCAATCTCGGGGCAACCCATCTCATCGTCGGTCGTCCCATCACTGATCCGCCCGAAGAGATTGGCAGTCGAGTGCGTGCGGCCGAACTGGTTGTCGAGGAAATCGAAGTAGCCCAGGCTGCATAACCAAGAGGGAGTAGAGTAATGACCCCAGAAAAAGAAGCACTCGCATTCGCGTTGCATGATGTCGGAGCAGTTCTCGACAAGACCGCGGACCATCCGCAGAATCCGGGTTATGGGGGTTTTCGGCTCAAGTTGCACGAGACTCAGCCGGATGCGCCACTCTCGCCGTATTTTCTGATGTTGCGTACACCCGAGAACAAGAACGGTCCGCTCACGCCAGAGGTGGTGGATCAGATTGGGGCCATGCTCTACAGCATGGCCTGCGAAGAAGAGCTTGAGTATGATCACGTAGTCGGTGTTCCGCGCGCCGGGGATCCGTTTGCTGACGCCTTTGCCAAGGCAGCGCTTCAGCAAGATGGCAGAGAAGTGCCTGTGCTGCGCATGGGCAAGGTAGAGGGTGACAATGGTCGCAAGGTGGAAGGTGTTCAAGGTAGTTTTGTTATCGGAGATTGGGTTCTCCTTCTTGACGATCTCATCACCAAGGCGCACAGCAAGTTCGAGGCCATACAGGAGGCCCAGAAGGCCGGGCTGATTGTCTCTGATGTCATGGTGCTCGTCGATCGCGAGCAAGGCGGCGTTGCTGGTGTACAGCAAGAATTCCCTGGCACCAGCGTGCATGTGGTGTTCACAATCACAGATCTGCTGACGCTGTATCTGCGGCATGGGAGGATCGATCAGCAGATTTACAACCAGATCGTGTATTACCTAGAGAACAACTGAGACCCAAGGAGGAGGGTCAAAGTTTGAAAAATAGGGCGTTTTCCGCAAGGAAGGCGCCCTAAATATTTGTCTAAAATCCAAAAATATGGTATATAATATGTATATGCCAGATAAAAGAATGAAAATATCATCAGATTTTCCAGAAGAAGAAGAAAAAGAAGAACCAGAAGAAGAGGAAGAAAAAAAAGAATTAATCTGGAAATTTTATTTCCAATCAAGATGGCAGACAGGTCTGACTACTCATTTTTTATTTGCAATCACTTATTTACTCTTTTTTTATATAGGAAATCTTTGGGTGGCAGCAAAATTTGCGTTTTTTACTTTTATAAGTTCTGCTCAAATGCTTGGGCTTGAATTTGCGCTTTGGGGTGTGATTTTTGAAATATCAATAATTATTCCATTCTTTTCTTCTTGGTATGCTGTTTTTTTGCTACCTAGTATTTGGCGATCACAATATACAAAACTTCAAAAGTTATTTTTAACCCTTTTGATGATAATGGTAGTTGTTATGCTTATTGTTATTGCTGATACTATTGCTAGGTATGCTTTAGAGGCAGATGTCTTACATGAGTTTGTTGATTTTTATAATATAGAGATGTAGAAATATTTAGATTTATATTGTCATCCCAATCGAAGTGAACCTGTCAAATCAGCGGGTTATTTTTTTAAATCCTTTTCTCTTTTTTTGGTTTCAACATGGAGTTTAATAAAAAGTCCTGCAAATAAAATCATTAATGCTGATGTGGTGATAATAAGATAATAGAGAATTTTATTTGGAGAATTGTTTTCCTTAATTTTAAATCTCTGGATTCCATCGGATTCAAGTGTGGCGCTTTCGCCAAGAACAATGCCTTTTTCATTTGATATTTTTAGTTTTTCTATCTCGTCTAGATTTACAATATTAATGTCATTTTGATATCTAGGCAGAACACGATACCCTGATTTAGTTTCACTAACAATTCCAACAACTTCAATCCAATCACCTTCTCTACTAGATGGTTTTTTTATATTCGTGGATGGCTGAAAAGTAATTTTTGCTTCGCCAGATCCATCATCCAAATACCAAGATGTGCCCTTTTTTTCAATAAGCTGAGCTAAAATTTTTATAAGCGCACCTTCAAGTGATTCAGAAATTTCTCCTGTTTGTGTTTCAATAGGAGTTGGTGGTTCGGATGTGTACAATGGAACAATGTCTTCTTTGTTTGAAATTTTTAAGCGGAGCTCGTTGTTGGATTCAGTTAATTCTCCAATTACTCCAATAACATCCCCAACTGTTAGTTTGGGCCAATCCTTTTTATAAAAATAAACCTGAATTCCAGGAGAGCCAGTGATGTAAAAATATGTCTTGCCTAGAATTCCTGGCTCAACAGCAACTGTTCCTTGGACCCTTACTTCGGTGCCGAGTTCTAATTCCCTTATATTAGGTAGATCAATGTCTACTATATCAGTGAGTGGTGGGGATGTGAGCATGGGCCAGCCCGCATCGCTACGCGAAGCGTTGCTGGCGGGAGTGGTAAAAAATAGAGGATCTATTGGGTCGTTATATAAAATAATTAAATCAGTTATGTTTGGCTCGCTAGGTGTTGTGTCTTGAGTCCAAAACCAGAATCCATCGTCAGTTTTGGAATAAGATTCGTCTTCTTGTACGTCATCATACAAAACTTCATCAATAAGCTTTTCGTCTGAATTAAATAATCGGACTTCGTCACTGGAATTATTAAGTGTAATTTTTATTTCTTCTTTACCAAGTATAAGATACGATTGCGCGTTTATTGTCCTATCTAAAATTGTGTGGGGCTTACTTCCCCCGTCTTGGTCATCAATTATCCATCCATCTAGTGAGATGTCAAAGTCAGTGGAATTATATAATTCAATCCATTCACTGTTATCTCTGCCCGCTGGGTTTGGGAATATTTCGGTTATGTAAATTTGGCCTTCTTCTGCGTCTGAGGCAAGAGGGGGAGAGACGCGATAAATCGCGTTTGCACTAGACGCATTGGGCGTCAAGGATTCAATATCGCGGCGTAAGGAGAGGATGTCGTTTGCAGACAAAACATTAATTGATGAGGTTGCAATAATTTCGTGCTGTCCGTCGTTTGCTATAAGTTTAATTAGATACGAACCAAGCTCATTAAAACTATATTTAAATTTCATTCCTGATACTTGAAAATTTTTTCCAATTTTCCAAAGACATGAAATTTTATCATCATCTGCATCAGTAGAATCTTGGGCTGAAATTATTACTTTTTCGTTAGTAGCAATTGGGTTATTTGAAAACGTAATAACAGCTTCAGGTGGGTCATTGGGTGTTGTTATTTCATTTAATCTTGATGGAGTTTTTGTGTATGACCATAGAAATTTCTTTTTTTTGATATCATACGATAAGCTGTATCCTTCTATTGTTGATGAATATTCTACTGAGTCAATTAAGTTTCCGCTTGCGTCATAAAAAAATATTGTTTCCTTTGAATTATTAAGCGCGATTTTGGTAGCGCTTCTGTAAATTGCAAAATATTCTCCTGGTACAAGTGTTATTCCCGATAGCGTAATTACTTTTGAGGCGTCAGCTAGTTTGAATCCTTCAAGAGAGATTGATTCATTTTGATTATTCCATAGTTCAATGAATTCTTGATTTTCATCTCCAATTGGATTTGGAAATATTTCTGTGATTTTAACTTTGCTTGCGATGCCCGAGGTCTGTGGAGTTTCTACTTCTTCGGTATCAGGGGGAGAGACGCCAGGTATGGCGTCTGTACTTGGAGAGCTGGAAGATCCAGATGGGGTGGGTGTTGCTTCTTCTTGGGATTCTTGGCTGGCCGTTGCTTGTCCTTCTGTTGAATCTGTGGCAATCCAACTTGAGCCAGAGAGCTGGAGCGAATATCCGTCTCCGTCCGCGCCAAGAATATCATCATAAGTTACAGATCCAAAAAAGCTGCTGCCTTTATCGCTTGAGAGTGATACAGTATCAGATGTATTATTAAGAGACATTACAGTATCAATTATTGTTCCTGAAAATCCAGTATGCTCATCCAAAAATGTCTGCGCATCGCTTGCGAGAATCGTATATCCTCCAGAGGCAATAGTTAGGCTTCCTTGAAAAAGAGTGAGTGTATGATTTGAACCATCATTAAATCTCCATGAATCAGTTCCAGAGCCTTCTATAATAGTTATTGCTTCAGCTCCTGAATTATATATTTCAATCCATTCTTTTTTAGTGTCGCTTCCAGATGGGTTGTACATTATTTCTGTAAAAATAATATCATCACTTGCTCCATGTACTGTATTTATAAATCCAAAAAACACTAGAATAAATAGTGCAACAATTAAACCAATAGAATTTTTAAAATTTTTCATGCATTCTTTTTTTGTTTGTTTTTGCTTTTTATTTACTTGACAAGACGAGAATAATCTTGTAAAAATCTAGTATCATTCATGTGTTTGCAAGTAAACTATCTTGTGGGGGGATGCAGGAATGGACAAGTCTCAACCTAGTTCTACTGCTCAAACGGAGTATACAAATCATGACTTGGGTGGTAAGTATGTAGATTATAAGCTAGAGCATTGTGGAGACCACGATAAGGCTGTTTTTCGTCTTATGGCGGAGTGGATTGAGGAAGTTGCAGAAAACATCACTGGCTATTATGTCCGGAATAAGACTCTTGATGGGTTGAAAACTAGATTGCCAAAATCTGTTATCCGCGATTTAGTATTTATCTTGACAGGCTTGACCAAGATACAGCCCAAGTCTTTCAGTGGTCGTGGTCTTAGGTCAATACGATCTTGGAGTACAAAATCAGGCCTTCCTCCTGCTGGCAATGGAGGACAAAGAAGAACTGGCTCCTGTCATGGTCTTGCGTCAACCTCAGACAACTAACAGTAGTAAGGGTGGAGCTACAGAATAATTTCACCCAGTGGAGTTCAGATCGCATGGACTCCACCTTTTTTTACAAAATAAAAAAGCCCATTGCCATCAGCAAATAGCTGAATACTTTATGAGCTAAAATATTTTTCATATCCCCCTAAATAAATGGTGGGACATTTAGCGTCCCAATTATGGTGCCGCGGGAGAGACTCGAACTCTCACGCCCGAAGGCAATAGGTCCTAAACCTATCGTGTATACCAATTTCACCACCGCGGCTTATCATCACAAACATAACAAAAAAATACTATTATGTCTACCCCATTTTTTTTGATATAATAAACACATATGAAAGGATTTTTTATAGAAACAAAAATTTTTTTGTCTGATACTTTTAGAAATTGGACAAAAGATAAAAATCTGGTTGATGAAGGATTTAGTAATTCTAAGTTTTCAAAAAAGGTTGTAATACTTGTTCAAGGATATTCTAAATCAGTACAATCAATTGCTCTGCATTTAAGAGATAGGCTTGAGAAGCAAGGCTTTAATGTGTTTGTGTTTAATCCTGGTTCAAGCGTTAATAAAAAAATAGAAGACACAAGCAAGGAATTATCTATTTTTGTTGAAAAGGTATGCAAAGAATCAGGCGTTTCTCGCGTTTTTTTGGTTGCGCACAGCATGGGCGGGCTTATATCGCTTTATTATCTAGAAAAATTAGGTGGACATAAAAGAGTTAGTAAGATTATTACAGCAGGAACTCCGTTTCATGGAACAAGAGTTGCGTATCTGGCTTTACATACTACAGCAGCTCGTCAAATGGTTCCAAATTCAAATTTTTTGCGAGAGACAGGCAAAAACCTGCATTATGTAGATAAGATTATTTCAATAAGATCAGAGCAGGATCAAATTATAAAGCCGAAATCAAGCCCAATTCTGGATGGCGCGAAAAATATTGAGATTCCATCTGCAGGACATACAGCGCTTATTAGATCAGATGTTTTTTTTAATATTATAAAAAAAGAGCTAAAATAAGGTATTTTATACACAAGATATTAAGGCTATAGGATTTGACATTATTTACATCTTGCCCTATAATTACTTTTGTAAATCAGAGAAAAAACCAAAAATTTACGATTAAATCCAAGAATATGTATAAATTAACCCAATTTAAGGAAAAACTTAGTAGATAGGTTAGTTTTTATTATATAAATAAGACAATCCGCTAAGTTAAGCGGATTTTTTAAACCCTACAAATTATCAGCCAAAGACTGACAACCCTCTGGTTGGCGATATAAAGAGAAGAAATGGTGTTTACGGAATAGATTTTAATGAAATTTATTCTGTGAATGTCATAAAGATAGCAAATTGACAATTTAAAAATATTATTTATTTTAACCATATAAATAATATTGGAAACGAGCATCAAATTAACAAGCTGCCCCAGTGATTCAATAGCGCTGATGGCGGAGTAGTGACTACTTAAACATTTAAGTGGTTGCGCACACAAAGTGTAAACGGTGGATGCCTCGACACAAAAAGCCGATGAAGGACGTTGTAGGGTGCGAAAAGTTCCGGTGAGGTCCCAAGCAACCTTTGACCCGGAAATATCCGAATGGGGCAACCCATCTAGGGTAAATTCCTAGATATCCATACCTAAATACATAGGGTATTGGACGGTAAGCTGGCGAATTGAAACATCTTAGTAGCCAGAGGAAAAGAAAAAAACATACACGACTTTTTGTTAGCTATTTTTCATGAAGGCTAACAAAATTTCGTGTTACATTCCCTTAGTAGCGGCGAGCGAACAGGGATGAGCTTAAACCTTTTTAACTTATTTATGATTATGAATCTTTAGGGACGATTAATCGTAATGGAAGGCTTTGCGGCCATATGTTTTAAAGGGGTTGTGAGTATATTGTGTTTAGAAGCGCAAACTTCTGAGATAGAGCACGTATTAACCTTCCTAGTAGAATCTGTTGGAAAACAGAGCCAAAGCAGGTGATAGCCCTGTATATGAAAGGAGTTAATCCTCTATGATAATATTACTCGAGTACCACGGGACCCGAGAAATCCTGTGGGAAACCGGCGCGACTATGCGCCAAAGCTAAATACTTTTTGTGATCGATAGTGAATTAGTACCGTGAGGGAAAGGTGAAAAGCACCCCGTTGAGGGGGATGAAATAGTATCTGAAACCGTTTACTTACAAAGAGCTGGAGCCCGATTTATCGGGTGACAGTGTTCCTATTGAAGAATGAGCCAACGAGTTTATATATACTGCAGCTTAAGCTCCTTTGGAGCGAAGGCATAGGGAAACCAAGTCTTAACCGGCGATTTATTGTAGTATGTATAAGACCCGAAGCCATGTGAGCTAACCATGAGCAGGGTGATGTTGCTGTAACAGGCAGCGGAAGCCCGAACCCACTTGTCGTATAACGCGAGGGGATGACTTGTGGTTAGAGGTGAAATGCTAATCGAACATGGCAATAGCTGGTTCTCCTCGAAATAGCTTTAGGGCTAGCCTTTTGTATATCCGCAGGGGTAGAGCACTGAATGGGATTAGATGGCTTTTGCCTACTGATCCTAACCAAACTCCGAATACTGCGAGTCAAAAGCAAAAGAGTTAGACCATGGGGGCGAAGCTCCATTGGTCTAAAGGGATACAGCCCAGATCGTCGTCTAAGGTCCCTAAATTATAGTTAAGTGGCAAAGGTGGTATTAGGACTCATACAACTAGGAGGTTGGCTTAGAAGCAGCCATCCTTTAAAGAAAGCGTAACAGCTCACTAGTCCAGTCCTTTTGCGCCGAAAATTCAACGGGGCTAAACTATATACCGAAGACACGAATTCAACTATTTTTTTAGTTGAGTGGTAGAGGAGCATTCCAGTCGCGCTGAAGCGTACACCGTGAGGTGGCGTGGAGCAGCTGGAAGCGAGAATGTTGGCATAAGTAGCAGAAAGGCAGGCGTGAACCCTGCCCACCGAAAACTCAAGGTTTCCTGGGCAACGACAATCGACTCAGGGTTAGGCGATCCTAAGCCGAGGCCGAAAGGCGTAGGCGATGGACTTGACGGTTAATATTCCGTCCCTTGTGTATATTTTTATGATGGTGACATAGTTTTAATTATTTGAACGTTCTTTCGGAATGGAGCGTTTTCCTTCCGGCCCTTCGGGGTCAGTTGGCGAAGAGAAGAAACTTTCGGGTGGATTCAATTCAAATATGCGGGCTGTCTAGAAAAGCTATCATGAGCTAGGTATACACAAATCGTACCAAAACCAACACAGGTGAGTAGGTCGAGAAGACCAAGGTGTACAAGATAACCCTCGTTTAGGAACTCGGCAAAACAGCGACCGTAACTTCGGGATAAGGTCCGCCCCCTTTTTTAGGGGGGCCGCAGCTAAAGACTTCAGGCGACTGTTTACCAAAAACACAGGTCCCTGCTAAACCGTAAGGTGATGTATAGGGGCTGATGCCTGGCCAGTGTCCGAACGTTAAGGTGAGGGGTGCAAGCCTCGATCCGAAGCGCGGATGAACGCCGGCAGTAACTATAACTGTCCTAAGGTAGCGAAATTCCTTGTCGGGTAAGTTCCGACCCGCACGAATGGCATAACGATCTGAAGACTGTCTCAACGAGGGACTTGGCGAAATTGCGAGATGAGTGAAGATGCTCATTACCCATGGTTAGACGAAAAGACCCCGTGAAGCTTTACTATAACTTGGTATTGATATGCGTATTTTTGTGTTTAGTATAGGTGGGAGACTCTGAAGCCAGCGCGCTAGCGCTGGTGGAGTCGCCAGTGAAATACCACCCTCAAGCATTTGTATATCTAACTTTGAGCCATTATCTGGCCAAAGGACAGTATCTGGTGGGTAGTTTGACTGGGGCGGTGGCCTCCTAAAAGGTAACGGAGGCGTTTACAAAGATTGGCTAGTGCCGGATGGAAATCGGCATGATAGGGCAAACCCATAAGCCAGTTTTACTGCAAGGGCTACAACCCGAGCAGTTGCGAAAGCAGAAGTTAGTGATCCGACCGTACGATATAGGACGGCGGAAGCTCAACGGATAAAAGTTACTCCGGGGATAACAGGCTGATCTCCTCCAAGAGTCCACATCGACGAGGAGGTTTGGCACCTCGATGTCGGCTCATCACATCCTGGGGCTGAAGAAGGTCCCAAGGGTTCGGCTGTTCGCCGATTAAAGTGGTACGCGAGCTGGGTTCAGAACGTCGTAAGACAGTTCGGTCTCCTATCTACCATGGGCGTTGAATTTTGAGAGAGCCTCCTTCTAGTACGAGAGGACCGAAGGGGACGCACCTCTTGTGTACCGGCTGTGACACCAGTTGCATTACCGGGTAGCGACGTGCGGCAGTGATAAGCGCTGAAAGCATCTAAGCGCGAAGCACTTCTCAAGATTAGAATTCATTATAGGGCGGTCAGAGATTATGACCTTGATAGGCCCAAGGTGTAAGCGCAGCAATGCGTTGAGCCAAAGGGTACTAATAGCCCAAGTGCGCAACCACTTAAGTGGTTTAAGTTAATTTAAAGTCTCGTTTCCAAATTTTTCAAAACAAAGACAGCATTGTCTTGGTGGTCTGTGCGATGGGGGTACACCTGTATCCATTTCGAACACAGCAGTTAAGCCCATTAGCGCCGATGGTACTACACCCTTGGGGTGTTGGGAGAGTAGGTCGCCGCCAAGACAATGCTGTCTTTTTGTTATCCAAACACTGTTGACCTAGTCTATATTTGGGAGATTAGATAGGGTTTTTTGAGGTTTTATCTGTTGTATGTTATATTTAGAGCATTAACTAGTAATAATAATTATATGTCATTAGAAACTATGTCATCTGCCCCACAAGAAGCCATAGAAGAAGGGGAATCAGAGTTAGCATTAAAAAGAGAATGGAAAACACGGATTGAAGATAAATTAAAAGAACTTTCACATCACATAGAAGCACGAAGTCTTGATTCATTTACTGCTCATGATCAAGTAGAAAGTGCCACTAAATTTATTGAAGAGTTCAAAGCAAGCGGCGTTTTGTTTGAAGGTGGGGGCCAGAGCGATAAAATGCAAAGTCTTGAAAGCGCACTAAGAAAAGCAAATGGTATGACTGCGCCCACAAATGAGGTAGCACCCATAGACGAAAAAAAGCAAAATGGATTAGTTGACGCTTTAGCAGAAGTACACGATCATATTCGCAGTTTAATTGCTAGTGAAGAAGAGTAATAAAACAAGTTATCGAAAAAGCCACAAAATAAATTGTGGCTTTTTTAATATTGACAAAAATATAAACCTAATTTAGTATAAAAATACCTTGGGTTTCTGTTTTTCGGGTCGCAGTTATCCCATGTGTCCAATGAGACACAAAGCTTGTATCCGATTAGGTGGGTAGAAAGCCAGCATATGGGAATAAGTAGTGGCGAGCGAAAATTCCCAAAGTACTACTTGCTGTAGTTTTCTGCTCAATGAGTGGTAGACTGTGTGAAGGTCTCATAAGTGCACACAAGGCAACAGCAATTAGGCAAAACACTTATGACCTGCATTTCACACTAGGTGCTGACGAGCATTGAATATCTGCCCCCGACGTTGTTGGAAATCATTATTTTATCGTGCACACCTAGGGGTGCCGTGAGAATATTGTTTTCTAGCAACGTCTTTTTTTTATACTTAATTTTTGCTAAACTAATCTAACATGCAATACATAGCAGATCTACATCTTCATTCAAAATACTCTCGCGCAACATCAAAAGAACTCAATATTGAGGGTCTTTATAAGGGCGCAAAATTAAAAGGCATTGATGTTATTGGTACAGGAGATTTTACTTTTCCTGCATATATAAAAGAAATGGAAAATAAATTAAATCCTGTTGGTGGTGGAATATATGAATTAAAAAATAAGGATGATGTAAAAGTTGATGTCCCAAATTCTAAAACTTTTGATCCAAAAATTATTCTTACTACAGAAATTGCGAATATATATAAGCGACACGGTAAGTGCCGTAGAATACACACGTGTGTTTGGGCGCCTGGCTTAGAAGAAGTAAAAGAATTAAATAAACAACTAGATAAAATCGGCAATATAAAATCCGATGGCAGGCCTATCTTGGGTTTAGATGTTGCTGATATGGCAAAATTAATTTGGGATATTTCAAAAGATTTTATCATTATCCCAGCTCATATATGGACACCTTGGTTTGCGATGTTCGGCTCAAAGTCGGGTTTTGATACTATCGAAGAATGCTTTGGAGATTTAGCAGATAAAATTTATGCGGTTGAAACAGGTTTATCAAGCGATCCATTAATGAATTGGCGTTTATCAATGCTTGATAATATTTCTCTTGTTTCAAATTCAGATGCGCATTCGCTTCCAAATCTTGGCAGAGAGGCAACAGTTTTTGAATTAGAAAAATTATCTGTTAAGAATATTAATATTGCATTGCAAAAAGGAAAGTCTAAGAAAAATAAAATTTCTCATACAATTGAATTCCATCCAGAAGCAGGAAAATATCATTATGATGGACATCGCGATTGCAAAGTTGTGATGTCTCCAAAGGAAACAAAAAAGAATAAAGGAATTTGTCCTAAATGCAAAAAGCCACTTGTAATTGGAGTTGACAATAGAGTAGAAGAATTAGCAGATAGAGTTAAACCAAAAAAGAATGGTGAATATAAATATATTATTCCATTACAAGAAATTATTGCCAATGCATTTAATCAAAGAAAAAATACAAAACGCGTTCAAGAAACATATGATGCAATGATCAAACAAATTGGTAACGAATTTAATATTCTTCTTAAAATCCCAATAGAAAAAATTAAAGAATTCGGAATACCAGAATTAGCCACAGGAATAGATAGAGTAAGAAAAGGCGAAGTTTCTGTAGAACCAGGATATGATGGAGAGTATGGTGTGGTTTCTGTATTTAAAAAAGACGAGCAAATATCTGCAAAGAATCGACAAAAGGAATTGTTTTAAACAAAAATAATAGTAGGGGCTGAAAATTTTCAGCCCCTACTATTTTTTTTGTTTTTATTTCCTCTTGCGACGTCGCGTTGTTTTTTTCTTAGCTGGCTTTCTTTTAGCCACGCGTTTTTTGGCTACTTTCTTTTTTGTTGCCTTACGTTTTACTACGCGTTTTTTTGTTACTTTTTTCTTTGTAGCTTTTTTTACTGGTTTGCGTTTAGCTGGTTTTCGCTTAGCAACCTTTTTTTTCTTAACTGCCATATTTTTTATTATTAATTTATTTTTATTTCTTACGCCCTGCGACTACAGTGCGTATTTTGTTCCAAATTTATTATACCACTTTTATTTTTAAATCAACACATTATTTTAAAAATATGTGGACAACTATATTTAGCATAAAAAAATAAATCAAAAAACATCTCAACAAGAGATGTTTTTTGTGGTGGACCTGAGGAGATTCGAACTCCTGACCCCCTGCTTGCAAAGCAGGTGCTCTAACCAGCTGAGCTACAGGCCCTTGCTATAATCTTCCGCTTAAAAGTCTTCCAACTGTTGCTTCTAAAAATCCTTGGTGCAGGTTTGTTGCAAAAAGCAATCCCGCAAAAATAACAGCTATTCCAATTAATTTATACATCATTCTGGTTCCGCCCATTGTGCCAAGCTTTGCCTCTGCCCAATTATTATATCCTGTGAATCCAACAATTGGTTCTGTTTTCCAAGAGATTACGAAACCTACAATTATTAATATAATTCCAATTATTATTCTTCCCATATTTTTGTTTTATTTTTATGGTGGGCGCTGAGGGATTCGAACCCCCGGCCTACTCGGTGTAAACGAGTCGCTCTAACCAGCTGAGCTAAGCGCCCTTGAATTTATATAGAGGTAGTTTGGATGGCCAGACTACGCTTGAACAAAAGAGTTTTATCTGGCTGGCCTGCCAGCCAAAGCTCTGTACCCAGAGCGACGGCTGGTGCCCAGAGAGGGAGTCGAACCCTCACGCCCTAATGGACACAAGGCCCTCAACCTTGCCTGTCTACCAGTTCCAGCACCTGGGCTTGAACAATCCAATATTATCAAAATATAGATAGAAAATCAATTGTCTTTCAAATACAAAGCCCCGCTTAACGGGGCTTTTGGAATATATAAATTTTTGATTTATTCTTTTACCTCGGTTAATCTTTTTTTGTATGTGCGGAGAAAATATGGTCGTGCTTGTGCTATTTTATATTTACGAACAAGTTCAATTTTGGTAATTGATGGCATATTAAGCGGAAATATTTTTTCTACTCCAATATTTCCCGAAACTTTACGAACTGTTATTGTGCTTCCTGATTCAGCTCCATGTTTATGTGCCAAAACCATTCCTTGAAACATTTGAATTCTTTCTTTTTCTTCACCTTTTGGATTGGTATCAACAATTTTTTGATGTACACGAACAATCATTCCCGATTTTATTTCTTCTGGTTTTAGCTCTCTATATTGCGATTTACCCTTTTTAGGTTTTTCTTTTTCTGCATTTTTTATCACTTCGTCAAGCGCGGTTTTATCTTCCACAGTAGGTGCGGACTCTTCCTTTTCTAATTTGAGTTCTTCTTTTTTATCTTTCTTATCTGTGGAATCTGTTAAATCAGCGTCATCTGCGGTCGTTTTCTTATCTTTATCCATATATATAAATTATTATTATAACCATTGTATATTAACTGATTTTTGTTGTTTTGTCTAGTGTTTATGCTTCTGTTATTGTACGTGCTTGTTGAAGTGGGGGCAGGGAGTGTATTTATGATTACAACAATCCCGTGTTTTACAGTTTTTATCTAAAAATAGCTAATATTAGATAAAAAGCAGTGTATTTTCTGTTCAAGC
>Ga0222658_1000105_pt1 | contig 51357 bp, 40 predicted proteins | sample AntAcemetagen476_FD_179830 | JGI IMG/M metagenome (GOLD analysis project Ga0222658, IMG submission 179830) | Saline water microbial communities from Ace Lake, Antarctica - #476 | ecosystem: Environmental > Aquatic > Non-marine Saline and Alkaline > Saline | place: Antarctica: Ace Lake... | reverse complement strand
CTGAGAAAGGTGGATTAATTAAAAAGCTCGCAAAATTTATTGATTCGATACTCGACTCAAAAGTGATGAAGGTGTTTCTTCAGTTACCCATAATCTGTGTAATTTTATCAACTGATATTTATTCTGTTTGTACAAAAAAAGAATAAGATTACTTCTTATGCTTGGGACAGTATCCTCAATCACCCGATATTATCTACGACGGAAATTCGCATTGCAAAATACCTAAATTCTTTTACGGCAATTAGAAGTCCTATGTTTTGGAAGATTGGCACATCTAGATTCAAAAATTATTTACTTAAAAAAGGAAGAATATGAATTATTGGCAGAAAGCCCAAAACTTATTCCTGAAAATCTTAAATACAACTCCCCAGAACAATCAGAATTAACAGATAGTTGTATTTATACTTCAAATTAATGAGTTTCTTCATAATAATAGATTGTCGGTGGCGTATAATATACAGATAATAGCGTTATCAGTCACCAGTATGTTTTCAGATGAGTTCACCTAAAAAAAATAATTTTCCCAAAAGAATACAGAACAGCCTGAAAATAATTAATGAAGTTTCAAGAAGCATGGGTATACACCATGTTCTTCGTGTTACCGTCAGTTATCTTTTTTACAAACTTTTTAGATCTTCGAGGACTTTTACCTTTAACGGAAAAGAATATAAATACTTTATTCACACATATAATCCAACCTGGAGGAAAGAAAGATCTGTTGAAATTCCAATCATAAAAGAAATTGTAAGAAAATTTAAAGGAAAAGAAATTCTAGAGGTGGGTAATGTTCTGTCACATTATTATCCAGTCAACCACGACATTCTGGACAAGTATGAAAAAACAAGTAAAGTAATAAATCAAGACGTGGTAAGTTTTAAGACACAAAAAAAGTATGACTTGATTGTAAGCATTTCAACCTTGGAACATGTTGGTTGGGACGAAAACCCACATGAACCTACAAAAATTCTTCGCGCAATAAAAAACTTACGAAAATTACTTTCTCCTAAAGGAAAAATAATAGTCACCTTACCCTTGGGATACAACACAGAAATGGACAAATCAATAAAGAACGGCAAAATTCATTTTGATGAAGTTTCCTACTTAAAGCGAACCTCAAGAGACAATAAATGGGTTGAAACAGATTGGAATGGAGTTAAAAATGTTAAATACGGCCACCCTTATATCTGCGCCAACGGTCTTCTTATTGGTACGATTAAAAAAACAGCTACCCAATAAGTTCTTCTTTGCAATGAAAATAATAGTTTTAGCCAATCAATTATTAGGGGAAAAAATTTCATCTGGAGGAGATGTATTGTCCCTGACGTCATTAAAGAGGATGAATCAGGACTTCCACGTACTTGGTCCAAAAGCAAGCAGGTCTAGTGTTAGAGATTATCTTGGGAAACACCATTTTTACTCAACAGATAACACTAAAATTATTCCTTCGTCAAATTTTGTCGGTGGATTATTAATAGTATATTTATATTTTTTAAGAACAGTCAACTCAGTTAAATATATTTCCAAATTAAAGAATGGTCAGGTTGTTTACTTAACGGGAGACTTTTTGTGTAATAGTCTTGTCGCATTTTTAATTAAAGCTTTTAACCCTCAAATAAAGGTTGTGTGCAACTTCTACCATCTAAATCCTAACCCTAGTCATAGAACCGGAAATATAATAAACAACACCGTATCCTTTTTATTACAAAGGGTTAGCCTCCGTGTGATAAAAAAGACCTCGGATATAATATTTGTTTTAAGCAATAAAGGGGCTAAAGAGCTGATAAAAATAGGGTTCAATAAAAAAGACATCAAAGTAACTGGAGCGGGAATTGATCTTGACAAAATAAAGAAGTTTCCAAAAATAAATCAAAAAGGTGATGCAGTATTTCTTGGAAGATTAAACAAAAGCAAGGGAATCTACGATGCATTAAATATTATAAAAATTATCACAAAAAAGAGTCCTAAGTTTAAACTTTTAATCATCGGTGCTTCATCAGTCTCGGAGCTAAAAAACATTAAACGAATGGCAAAAACAATGAATATAGAAAGTAATATTGAGTATTTGGGATTTATTAGTGAAAGGGAAAAATACTCAATAATGAAGTCCACACCCTTGTTAGTTGCCCCATCGCATGAAGAAGGTTATGGTATTGGCCTATTAGAAGGACTGGCCTGTGGAATGTTTGTTGTAGCTTATGATTTAAAAATTTATCATGAAGTTTTTGGTGAATATAAGAAATATATTAAATATATAAAACCAAAAGATTATCAATCATTTGCTAATGCTATTTTGTTCTTTAAAAAACAACAACAATCAAAAAAACAAAAAATGAGAAATGTTTCTGAAACATGGGAAAATGTATCACGTAAACAACAGACATTCTTTATTTAATGAATAAAAAACACAGAATTTTATCACTATTAAAAAGCATCGCCTTGGTTTGTAGTATTTTTGTACTTTTACGTATTGGACTAAATTTTTACGGGGAGACTTCAAAATCCATTTCAATTACTAAAATTAAAGCTCGTATTTCATCAGAAAATCTCACCACCAATGAAGAACCTGATGTTAATAATCCTAGCTTGATTATTGATGGTCTTGTCAACAATCAATACCGTCTGAAAACGTCTCATAATAATCCGTCACAACTAATACTTTACTTAGCTAATCCGTCTAGTTTTACAAATATTGAATTTTTTTTTCCAGTCAAACCGCCAAAAACTTTTTTAGTTGAAACTTCTAATCTTAACCAAATAGGATGGGCATCTTTTTTAAAAGTGAATGGCAATCAATCCTCTACTTTAGATATCACAACACAACCAGTATCAGCAGTTCATCAGGTTTCGGCGATAAGGATTACATTTTTTGAATCCTCCTCAGCTGACGGGCAAATAGTTTTGGGAGAAATACGTATAAATGATAAAAAACCATCATCGTTCTTAGGTCAGATTTTTGACCGTTTATTTGTGGTCCGCAGGGAACCGGTAAGTTATGTTTTCTATTTGGCTCTTATAGTATTGTTTACGTTATCAATTGGATATGGTTTTGAAAATCGTCAAAATATAAAATTAACTCCGCTTTCTCTCGCTAAAGCATGGGGAAAAGGAATAGCAATCATCTCTTTATTGGGATTAATAAATGTGACTTTATTTCCTGAAGTAAATATAAAGTACGTCCTGATTATTCTTGTTACCATATGCATTATTCAAAATCTTCGGCTTCGTGTAAAACTACCCAAAGCTACAATCTTTGTTAGTCTTATTGTTCTCGTCTATTTTATTAACTCTCTTTTCTTTTTTTATTTCAGGGATCAATACGATGTTAATGCTATTTCAACACTCGACCAAAATTACGATTATTCATCCTATTATCCTACTCCGTATGGGGCTTATGAAACAGACTTCATGCTACCTTACGGTGTCACAAAAATATGGAATAATACGTTAAACCACAATAGCTCCCAAGCTTCTCAGATGATGGCTGGTTATCAAATCTCCGATCGAACTCCCCTTTTGTCTTTGTATTTAATACCTTTCTTAAATTTGTTTGGAGACAGATTTTTTATCTTTGAAATGGTTAGTGTTGCCATATTGCCAATATTTCTTATTGGGGCTTGGTTGCTTTTGGAGAAAACATTTAACCGAAAAGTTGCTTATCTGGCAACTATGTTGTTATCTTTTAACCACTGGTTGTTCTTTGCTGGAAATTTTGCACAAGTAAGATTACTTGCGCTTTTCTTTATTTCCATGTTTATGTATTACTCAATAAGAAACAAAGAACTACAATCAAAGAAGAATTCTCTATACGCTTCATTTTTTGCTTCAATGGCTTTTCTTTCTCACCCTTTTGCTTTGGTTTATATTTTCCCCATAGCGATATATCATCTCATACATTTATTTCGCCATCCAAAGAAGGAGAAGTTTATTAACATTATTTGGATTTATTTACTTCCTCTTGTAACATTTGTTTTCTGGTTAATTTGGGCCAAGAGCATTCCAGGAAACAGTTTGCTCATCTCCTCAATGACGTCAGGGAACTGGGAGAATACCACTGCTTCAATGAGCTCAACGTCTGGTCTACATACTGGAAATATTTTGGACATTGTTCGAGCAAAGACGGATAATTTCCTTGGTATATTTCTTGCCAATCCTAAAGAATCGGTGATTCGTACCTGGGGACCACTACGCACAACATTCCCAACTGCCTTGGGGTTGTTTCTATTACCCTTTATTTTAATATCACTCGTGCTTATTCGTGCTAAAAAAAATAAATATATATTGTTATATTCTCTGTTTATAGTTTTTTTGACAACTTTTATATTCCTGAGTTTTTATGCAATACTTGGACTTAATTGGTATCATCTTGGATTAATTCCACTTTTTATTGGCATCGGTGTCATTTTTATAAGAAAGATGTCTCTGTGGTTTCAAATTCTGATTCTAATATCAACCCTCATCGAGTATTATTATATAAATTGGATTTATTATCCGCACGAAGCAGGTAATAGTTTTCAAAGATTTCTTGAAATTCATCCAATTATGCTCCCTATCATTATTTTTATATTAATAATAGAGGTCGTTATACTTTCTTTTTGGACTGCACGATCAAACAAGGATTAGTTATTTTTTATGTGTGTTGTGTGCACTGACGCAAACCAAACACCCTAGCGAACCAACATACTTTGTTTCAAGCTTAAGCAACCAATTACTGATTCTTTGTGATGGGAATAAATAGGAAAATAGATTAAATGAACAAGATTTAATATTCACATAACCAGCATCATTAAGTATCTTACTTAGATTATTTGAATCAAATTTTGCTAAATGTTGTTCGTCAACTAATTTGGGGATCACCGATAATTTATCAAGTAATTTTTCCAAAACCACCCACAAACTTTTATAGTTAGGAGTAATGATTATCAATTGAGCATTATTAGAAAGAAGATTTTTTAATTTCTTTATAATTTTTGTTGCATCAGTAATGCTTACATGTTCAATCACGTCAATTATCACAATCAAGTCGTACTTAGTTTTTGTTACACGGTCGGGTAGTTTTCGGATGTCCGCTTGGACAAGGGCAACATTTTTAATTCTTTTACTTTTTAATTGAGATCTTAAAAAAAGACAAAGCTTCGTTGTTGTAATCTACTCCGATTATTGTTTTAAAAAGTGAAGAGAACAACATTTCAAAGTTTCCAGATCCGGTTCCTAAATCTAATACTACTTTGGATTTTTTTGTATCCAACAAGTCGCGCATAACGTTAAATTTGTTCCGATGCCAATTTTTCTGCAACCAAACTCCTTCTGTAATAGCTTTGTATTGATAGTCTGGAGGAATCCCTAACTCTTTTTCAACAATATCCTTTTTTGATACCATGATTAACGTAAAATAATGAATGAAAGTAAAGATAGTTTAGTATAAAGCACAGAGTATAGCTAGAGAAGTCTTAGTCTAATCAGCTTATAACGATGTTTTATTGATATACTTAGGACTTGTTAATGTGATATTGTATTAACAGGTTTAGATATGAACAATTTATCTCCCAAATGAAAGTGATAAAAGTTGTCGACAAGGCTATTTTCTTATTACCCCTGTTTCTCATTTTTTTCATCATTATATTGCCTTTATGTAAGCCTGGATTGATCGTTGGTGGTGATTGGGTTTTCCCTTACACTAATGAACAACTCCGTATATTTGGAGAGGGACCGTTGTTTATATGGAGCAACCAAGAAATACCAACAGGTTCGCAGATACTTCATAAAAATATATATCCATTTAGTTTATTAGCAAAAGTAGTAGCGAGTATCGGCTTAAGTGGAATTTTTTTTCAAAAAGCAACTCTCTTTTTAACAATATTTGGCATTTATTGGTTCTCTTATTTATTGTTTTATCGACTCACAAAAAATAAACCAGCCTCGGTTGTGGGAGCTTTAAGTTATCTCTTTTCTCCATTGGTATTTAATTATTTAAATATGGGTTGGAATCTCGTCTTAATATTTCTTGCCCTTGCTCCAATATTTATACTTATTGCCACCGATTACTTCAAAAAAGGCGGAGTAAGACGAGTTATCACTTTAGGATATATTTGTGCCCTAGGTTTCATGCAATCCCAAGTAATTGTTTGGTTTCCAATAATTTATACTCTCGTATTTCTTTATCAGGTCAAACCAGTTAATTTATTAAAACAGATAATTAAATTTTTTATAGGGATTGCAACAATGATTGTCACTGTATTAATTGTTCATGCTCCTTGGATCGTCACCAGCCTTTATTATATGAATACTTCCTTTAAGACCACTTCAAATTATGATGTAACTAGGTTTTCAGAAGCTACATCTTTATTAAATTCTTTTCGAGGGTGGGGAAGTCTTTTTAATCAACAGTTTGAATTTGCATATCCGCCAATTTTGGTTCTGTTTTCGCTTTTTCCAATTATTTTAATTATTTACTCTGCAACAACAAATAAAACTCATAAATTGCAAAAACTTTATTACTTTGCCATAACATTAATTTTAGTTGCTCCAATAGTATTTTTGTTCCGCGAACACATAGCCAAATTTCCTTTTTCTTCAATAATTCGCGATAGCAGTCGTTTTTTAGTTATAACCTCATTGGGGTTATCTCTCGGCATAGCTCTATCACTTTCAGTAATCAAAAATAAAAAGATCTTTTTGAGTGTTGTAATAGCCTTGATTTTATATGCTTACCCTTTTTATTCTGGTAAAACATATTCTACTTTCAATGACGCCGCTGATGTTAATGAATACATGGGTAGAGATTTTCGCCTTCGACTTTTAGACATACCCATGAGTGATTCTAAAAATGGACTAGCTAAATATTCAGATCAAGTAAATTTATTTCTTCCCTCTGGTGGAGGGATAGGAACCAAATCAAATGTTCGGTTTCAGGAAGCTTTTTGGGAAATGTCTGATATGCAGGCGAATTTTTCTCCTTATGCAAACGGAATCTATTCTAGTGACAAAAGCGATCCCTTAATAGCAAACTTTACCCAGGCACTTCATCATTCCAAAAACAACATGTTGTATGTCAAGAAACTGTTAGGTGTTTATGGTGTGAACAACATTTTTAATAGAAATAATCTAAAATCGTTAATAAGTATTTCCCCTGATCAAAAGGATTTTGAATCTTTTTGCCATTCGGTTGACAACCAAAGCTCAGATTGGTCAGTTACTGAAATTTGCCATATTGAAAATGCTTACCCTATTGTTTATTCTTCAGTACTTCCTATATATTCATCTGATTCCATATCGGATATTATTGGAGAATCAGATTTGTCTGGTGATCACATATCAATCATAGGGTGTCCAGAAGCCCTTAAGATGACTGATTTGGCATGCGGACCAACCACACCTTATGTATTGGCAGAAAATAATCCAGTTATTGATACAACACGGTTAAGCTCCAGTAAATATGTTGTAAACATTAGTCAAATAACAGGACCCTTTATTTTAGTGTTCAATCAAACATATCACCCGGGCTGGAGAGTAATAAATGAAGGGAGAGAAATTCAAAATTTATCTCATTTACTCATTAACCAATTAGTTAATGGGTGGGTGATCCACCCTCTTTCGGATCAAACCACCATTGAATATGTTATAGAGTTTCATCCACAAAAAATATATTCCCAACTATTTCCAATTTCCGCCCTTATCTTTTTAATATTGTCTCTTTATGTTTTAGTGGGAGTAATAATGAAAAAATGAAAATATTCACATCTAACAAAATAAACAAATTTATCACTTACTGTCTTTTTCTTTATGGGATAATATTCTCTTATATATGTGTAATCAGGCTTGACCCATCCCCTTCTGTATTAATTCAAGAACATGGAGTTTCAGATATTAAAAATATAGATTTATTTTCTGAAGTAAAAATCTCTCAAGAACTTACCTCGAAATATGACAATTTAGGAATTGTTTCTTTGCGTTTTAATACTTTTAAGCGCAGTATTGACGATACATTAATTTTTCGCCTAAAAGAAAAGGGTGCTCCGGTTTGGTATTACACAGCGAATTACAAAACAGATCAGTTTCAAAATCATCAGTTATTCCCATTTGGTTTTCCCATAATTCAAGATTCAAAAGGAAAAACATTTCAGATTGAGTTAGAATCCAAATCAGGTTCAGAATCTAGTCACGTTAGAATTGATCCCCTGTTACCGGTATTAACTAGTAAGTATCAATACAAATTCCTTAATTCAAAATATTTCTCCCAATCAATGTATAAGTATTTATTAATAAAATTTGGCAATATTGTTAATATTATTGCTCTACAATACTCGATTATTCTATATTTTTTACCTTTTTTGTTTTTTATTCTCCTTCATTCATCATCAATATTTTGGGAAAAAAATAGGCTATATTCAGTCGCCATACCACTTTTTTTTGTTGCAATTCGTAATTTTATTCCATTACCCCAACCAGCATATTGGAAAACTACGATTCTTCTTGTGTGGAGTATATATTTGCTAAAAAATAAATTAACCCCTAAAGCTAACCTTATCGTCGCAATGACCACAATACCATATATAGTCTATCAACTGATTGAGGACAATCTATTATTAGCTGAAAAGGGAGCTTACTGGCTCTTCATTTTTCTAGTTATTGCCGTTGTTCATAATATTCTTACCCAATTTAAATCATTCACCCAAAAACCATTACTTTACTGGGAAACCCAAGTTAAAAAGATTGTCAGCTTATTTGGTTTCACTGAAACACACAACTCATCTCTAGCCTCCTCAAAACTTTTTTCTCAAGTAGATCTAGATATAAAACCTTCTCTTAAACTAAAAAATCCCTTAACCCAAGACCAGGCTTATCTTCGCCGTAGTTTCATTCCTCAAATTTTCACTCTAATAAAAAACAAATACATATCGATGTTAAATCGTAGAATGGAAATAATATTATTTATTCTAATAATGTTATTCGGAATTTTTCTTCGTCTTTGGAAACTAGACTCTTTGCCTAATGGCCTAGATGGTGATGTAATAGCCTCAGCTTCTAATTCGCTTCATATATTTAATAAAGGTGACTTTAGAGTGTTTCAAAATAATCAAATTATTGGTAAACCAGTGGCTTATTTATTTTGGAGTATGCCTTTAGGATCTCTCCTAATCGGTTTTTTTATAAATTTATTTAAACAAATAGAATATGGGGCACTCTTTTCAAGTGCTTTTGTTGGGATTATTAGCATCCCCCTCTTATATTTATTTGCCAAAAAAATCACAAATATTCCTACTGCGCTACTGGCCACCTTCTTTTTTGCTGTTTCTCCAATTCATTTAGTCTATAGCCGAAGCGGCTTCACTCATATTACGATTATTGTTCCTTTAGTTGTGTCTGCGATTTGGTTGTTGTACAAGCTAGTTGCAACTAAAAATACTAAACTATTTTATCTTTGTGGAATTATTTGGGGTTTAATTCTGTTTAATAGTTACCCCATTGCCTATGTCGTGGCTCCAATTACTATTGCATATTTAATCTGGACAAATAGGTGGAAATGGCTATTTTCTCGAGAATTTATTTTTGGCTTGCTAATTGCTCTAATTTCTTTTTTATTGCTTTCGTGTGGATTTGCTTTCTTAAATGGATCATCCGATCCCTTAATCGTCCTTAAGGAGAGTTATTATCAATGGATAGCAGTAAGATTAAATGAAGTCAGACAAAATACCACCATCTCAAAGAATATACTAAGTGGACTTCAAATGCTTTTTGGGAAAATTACTCCAGAGTACCATTTTGGAGTATTGAGAATCTTTAATTATCCATTAATTGACCATTTTACTGGACTTACTTTTATCATCGGATTTATCATATTAATTTTGAGACGAAGTCGGGTAGACAAGCTATTAATTCTTTGGATAGTTTTCGTGTTTTCTATTACTTCTGTTATCAATATCCCGCAGGAAAGATACTTATTTGTTCTTCTCCCCGTCTTTTACATAGTCAGTGCTAGTATCATTGTTCCATTTTTCAAGACTGGATTGATCAGTAAATTACCTTCACTAAGGTTGTCTACTTTATTCCTACTTTTGGTTTTTCTTTTCTTATATGCATACAACACAGAATACAAGCAATATTTTGTCTCGTACGCAAACAATAATGCCAACATGACTCATGGGTTAGGAGATGGTGATGTTGCAGAATACCTTGTAAACAACCTTGATCCAAATACAAGTCTTGTTGTCACCAGTATGATGTTACCGGGGGTTGAATTAAATACAAATTACCAGTTTAAACAAACTATTCTTTGGTCGGAATTCATTAGTAACGTTGCAGAGACTTCTGTTAGCTTTTCTCCATATGATACTATTCCTCCAATATACCCCGAACATTCTATTAACACCATTAACGATGGAGATCTAAATACCTTTTGGTATGGAAGAGTTCCTACCACTTTTTATCTTTCAACAAGTGGTTCTCAGCGTATATCTTCAATTATTGCACTCTACAGTTCTACTGGACCTGGACGAGCATCTTCGGGTTATTTAATTGAGTATTGGGACAACCATCTCAATCAGTGGAACTTTCTTAAAAAAGAGTCGATAGAGACGGGTGTATGTGGCTCGTCTACAAGAGACCTTGATTTGCGCACAAATCGTTTAAAGTTTAACTTTATAAAAACAATAGCAGGCGATTCTCTCCAGATGGTAGAAGAGATAATGATGTTTACCAAATCCTCTAAAAATCAATTTATCTCTGCAGATATTACTGATGTAATATTGGTGTTGGCTTTAAATCCAAATTTTAAATACTATGGTGGTTATGATGATCGCGCTAAAATAATCTATCGTCAGGCCAATACTTTATTTGGAGATATTGATGCAAAGCTTGTAAAAACGATTTCAGGAAATAGTGGTGAGGAAATATATAAAATATATTCTTTTAAAGTAGAGGATCTAAATCTTTAAGAGTTTTTATAAATTTTTGAAGAAAGTTATTATAAGTATTATAATTAAAATAGAAATTTTATGAAATCATTAATAATCATTCCAACATATAACGAAAAGGATAATATTGTTGCTCTATTAAAAGCAATTAGGATGTTGTTGCCTTCAACACTCATCACCGTCGTAGATGATAATTCTCCCGATGGCACTGCCGCAATAGTAGAACTGATTACAAAAAAAGATAAACAAATATCATTAATTAAACGGCAAGGAAAGGGTGGTAGAGGATCCGCAGTAGTCAGGGGTTTTTCAGAAGGATTAAAAAATAAAAACATAAGCCATTTTATCGAAATGGATAGTGACTTCTCCCATGACCCAAAGGAGTTAAGTAAAATTCTTATTCTAGCCAAAAATCATGACGTTGTACTGGCATCACGTTATTTAAAATCAAGTAAGATTGTTAATTGGCCAGTAGAAAGAAGAATTTTTTCTTTTTTAGCTAATTTATTCGCAAAATTAATTCTCTGGGTACCTATTGTTGACTATACCAATGGATATCGTTGCTATAGTCGTGAAGTATTGGAAGAAATTAATCTATCTAAAATACGTGAAACTGGCTATGCAGTACTCATGGAGATGATTTTTCTTGTGCATAAATTAGGTTTTGATATTAATCAGGTTACAACAATTTTTGTTAACAGAAAAAAGGGAAAGTCAAACACGTCAATAAAAGAAATTGTTAATGCCCTTTGTGCTCCTCTACGAATTAGAATTAATCATTAATATTTATTTTGTATAATTGTTTTAAATAATGATCAAGCTTATTAAGTCTACTTTCCATAATGAAAAAGATACAAAGAAAAAACTTTGTAACTTCATTCGTACCGCAAACCAACTAAGTTTTGGATCAGAGTGTAAAAATTTTGAACGCAATTTTTCTTTTTATCAGAAAAGAAAACATTGTGTTTTTCTAAATAGCGGTAGTTCAGCAAATCTTGCTATTATTCAGGCCTTAATTAATTTAGGAAGACTCAAGAAGGGTGATAATGTGGGTTTTTCGGCTCTCACTTGGTCAACTAATGTTATGCCTATTATTCAACTCGGGTTAAAAGCAATTCCAATTGATGTAGAAATAAATACTTTAAACACGTCAAGTACTAAACTGAAGGAAGTGTTGACACAGCATCATTTGAAGGCCTTTTTCATTACTAATCTTCTTGGTTTTTGCGATGACATTGATGAGATAAGAAAGATCTGTAAAAAAAAGGACATAATTCTAATAGAAGATAACTGTGAGTCTTTGGGGACAGTTTATAAAGGAAAAAAACTTGGAAACTATGGAACTGCAAGCACCTTTTCATTTTATGTGGGACATCATATGTCAACTATCGAAGGAGGTGCTGTATGTACCGACGATAAATCTTTAGATAACATGTTAAGACTAGTTAGAGCACATGGTTGGGATCGGAATTTAAGTATTCCAGATCGAGACGAAATAAGAAAAAAATATCAGGTGAACTCCACTTTTTATTCTAGATATACATTTTACGACTTAAGCTACAATCTCCGACCAACAGAAATAAACGGTTTTATAGGCAATATTCAACTGGAATACATTGATGAAGTAAATAAAAAACGTAATAAAAACTTCATTAAATTTTCTAACAAAATACATAAATTTGGAAACTGTTATTATCCAATTAAACATAGTCATATTGATTTTGTTTCTAACTTTGCAGTTCCAATTGTGTGCAGGTCTATTAAAATAAGAGACAAGCTCGTTGGTATGTGTAACAATGTTGTCGAGATCAGGCCAATTGTTGGTGGAAACATCGTTAATCAACCGTTTTTTATAAAAAATGCAAAAAACTATTCAAACAGTTTTTCAAATCCAAATGCAGACCTGATACACAATCAGGGGTTGTATTTTGGAAATAATCCCGATATGACAGATAAAGAAATAGATACAATAATCAAAATATTTTCATCGTGTTAGTTTTGGTGTATCAAATGAGCTTTTATCGTCAGAAGATATAGCTCATGTTTAAGGGATACAATAAACATATATTAGAATCTTATTCATGAAAAAAGGGACAGCTAAACTAGAAATAATAATAACAACGATTCTTCTGGTGATGGCTTTTTTTGTTCGTTTTTATGATTATCCTAATCGCCTTGTATTTGGACCTGAGCAATCCATGTCCCTTATTACAACCGGTGAATATATAAATGAAAAGTTTACTTTTCTAGGCGAACCATATATTCAAAGGATGACCTCAGATTCACACTATCTATTTCATAGCGCGGTATTCAATTACGCTCTGATTCCTTTGGAAATAATATTCAACTACAGTCCCCTTCTCATAACTATCTTCTTCAGTCTGTTAAACATAGCAACTGGGGTTTTAATATATTTACTGGTTAGAAAAGAAATAGGTGTTGTTCCTGCTTGGTTTTCTGCTTTCTTATTTTTATTAAATTCAAAAATGATTCATCATTCTTTATTTATCTGGTCTTTAAACCTTCTTCCTTTAGTCGGTTTACTGTCAGTCTATTATCTTTGGAAATTATTCAAAGACAGAGATAAATTGTTCCTTGTTTTTATCTTAGGAATATTGTCTGGAATAGGGTTTGGGCTTCAGTACGTGTTTGCCTTTTCTGCCCTCGTTACTTTCTTGATGGTCATAATTTTTTCAAAAAGAAAAATGACTAGTGGAATACTTTTTTTGATGGGGGCTATGATGGGAATTTTTCCAATGGTAATTTTTGATCTAAAACACAATTTTTTTCATTTAAGAACTCTGTATCAATATTTCTTAGACATTCAAGCAGGAATAGCTGGTGGCTTCTACACTTATTATCAATTTTTAAATCTTTGGCCTCTGGTGGCAATTGTTGGGGGTTTGGCAGTAGCTTTAATTTATAAAACTAACAAGTTTGCAGCCATATTATTAGCGACTTGTTACATGTTTTTTCAAATTACCTCTCCGTTTTCTAAATTAACTACTGGGAAAATTACCCCCCAAGACATTACCCTAAAAAATTTAGAAAGTATAGCTGAAACAATATCAAAAGATAAACCACCAAAAAAGTTTAATATTGCTATGTTACTTGATTTTGATACTAGGGCGCATCCACTAAGATACGTGCTTACCTTTAAACACGACCTCAAACCTCAGGTCGTAACAAACTACAATAATATTGATGCGCTTTATGTCCTTGCTCCGAAAGAATATGACATTGTAAATCCAGCTGTTTGGGAGCTAAAAACATATTTACCATATGATGTAAAATTACTTAATAGTCCCACCAGTAATCATAAATTGTATAAGATAACTAAATGAACTCAAAAGTGTTTCCGTTTACTTTAAGTGAGTTTTTAAAGAAAAATAAACTCATTCTCATCTTTGTATTTTTAATTTTTCTTCCTTCTTTGTTTACTTTTTTTTCAGGTGATGATTGGTCTCACCTTCGGTTATCTCAAATAAATTCGTTCTCTGAATTTTTTAACTTCTTTTCTTTTGGTAAAAATCCACAAACAGCCAGTTTTTATCGCCCTCTTTCTACTCAAGTATTCTTTTTTATCTTTCAGAAAATCTTTGGTTTAAACAGTCTTTTTTACCACCTGTTTGTAATGGCTGGATTTATCTATAGTCTTTATTTGCTTCATTCTCTAAACTTAATTATTTTTAAGAAAAAAATAATTGCCGACATCGGTTTAATCATCTACGCTGTATCTGCCACTAACTTTACTCGCCTTTATTTTCTTTCTGCCTTTCAGGAAATATTAATGGTCATTTTTATTCTATCTTCGTTAATCTATTTCATTAAAGATAAAAAGAAAATTGGTAAATCAGTAGTTTTTTTCCTTCTTGCCTTAATGAGTAAAGAAACAGCCATCGTATTGCCCGTTATTCTTCTTGCTTATTCGATTTTGTTTGATAAAAAAATCAATATCAAAAAACATGTTCCGTTTTGGATTATTTCTATCATCTACCTTTTCTTAAGATTTTACATCTTCAAACTTCCAGCAGGAGATAGCTATATCTGGAACTTTTCACCTAAAAGTGTGTTAAACACTCTTTTTTGGTACATCACCTGGTCTTTTGGGACTCCCGAGCTATTAGTTGATTATATCTCTAGTGGTCTTAAACCTATTCCCAGATTATTTACAGATTACCCAATCTGGTCGTACATCATGCTTATTGGAACCACGACAATATTTTCCTACTCAGGCTATATTTTTGTCAAGGCAATAAAAAACTTAAACAAGAAACATCTTTTTTCTGGTTTAATCTTTTTAGCATCAATCTCTCCCTTACTCTTTCTCCCTTGGCACAAGTTCACCCTGGAACTTGGGCTCCCCATGGTTGGCTTTAGTATGTTTATTTCTCTATTGTTAATTAGTCAAAAGAGGAACCGAAAAGTCTTTCTTTTACTGTTTATAACTTTTAATCTCCTAACTAATTATTTAACCTACACTAGACATTACTCAGTTCAGCGCTCTAGAATTTCTAAACAAGTAATTAATCTGTTGAAAAACAATTATCCGACATACCCAGAGGGATCATATTTTGAATTTATAAACGACACCAATGACTACGGATCAGACTGGGGTTCTTCAAAACAAATCTCTCACACTATCTCATCATCAGACATGTTTAAAGTCTTCTATAATGATCATGACATCCAAGTATTCTATCAAGATTTCAAAACTAGCAGACCAGCAGATAAAAAAGAGATTAAAATAAGTACTAAGCAGTTTTTTAAATGATCAAAACTAAAAAAACAACCAGTCAATATTTATTTTTATTAGTTATCCTTTTTGTCTCATTTTTCTTAAGATTTTACAGACTCAAACATAATATTCCTTCACTGTATTCAGATGAATTCGGGCATTTACAGTTGTTGAACATTCTTCAACAACCCCTTAATCTTTCTAATCTACTTAATAAAATCACATATCTTCCATTTACTTTCACCTGGCTTTTTGGACTAACGGTTTTTGGAATTCGGTTCGGGGTTGCTTTTTTTGGATCACTTATCCCTATTTTTGTCTTTTTCTTTGTCAAGGCTTTAGATAGGAAAAATATTCAAGTGGCACTTATTTCCTCGGCACTCACTGCAGTTTTGCCTTGGAGTTTCATGATAAGTAAGGGTGCCTATACTCACATCCCTCTTATTACAATATTTACCCTTATCCATTTAACGCTATTTATAAAAGCAAAAAGACCTATTCAATATCTTGTCTCTCTTGTTCCGCTTTTTTTTGCAACTATTTATTATCCCTCAATGATTGTTATTTCAGCTTTAGCTATCCCTTTCTATGTTTACTATATTTATAACCAAGCAAGAACCAAAAAACAAAGGCAATTAATCCTGACTATCTCCTTTGTGTTTTTTCTTGCGATTATTGGCATATTATTCACTAAATATGGTGGTTTAACCAATAAAAGTAGAGGGGTTAGTTTGGTAATTACCAATGACATCAATGTAACCGCCGAAACCAATCTTTACAGGGGTTATTCACAAAAAACTTCTCCTAGTATTTTTTCCTTTGGACTGCCAACAGAAAAAATAGCTAATAGGGTTTTGTATAATTTCCCTTCAGCTGTTGTTAGACAATTTACTGAGACCTACCTTTCTTTTTTCTCACCTGAATTTCTCTTCCTGACTGGGGACCACGTTCTTCGACACTCCACCAATCAGTTTGGGGCCTTCCTCCCAGTTTTGCTACCATTTATGATTTACGGTACTTTTATGTTTTTTGGTAAAGCAAAAAAGAAAAACAAGTGGCTATTGTTATTTTGGATGATTATTTCTCCCGTTCCAGCAGCTATAACCAACGATGGCGCTAGATATCTGTTAAGAGCCATTACTCTTATGCCCATATTGACATATCTTTCTGCTATGGGAATAGTCAGTTTTATATCCCTTTTTAGAGCAAGGATAAAAATAATTGTTTCTGTCATCACTTTTTCCCTAGTTCTTTTTTCTGCTTATAGTTTCTTCTTTGGATATTTCCACGTTTATCCAACACTTTCGGCTCAAAGTTACGAGTATGGTTTTAAAGAATTGTCTGATTTCCAAACAAAAAATGGCAACCAGCCATTGTTGGTGTTGTGGGAGGATTCTTATCCAAACTCCTATTTTCGCTATTATCAAAAAACTGATCTCAAAAAAAATATAGAATATCAGAAAAAAGAAATTGTCATCGGGGATTCAGTTTTTATTCAAACTTTTGACAATTTGTATTTTTCTTGGCCTAAATCCAAAAAAGATTTGGACTTATTTTTACAAAAATATCAAGTTACACAAGTTGCCTTCCCAAAAACATATCTTCTAAATAATCCCCAATATAAATTGTTAAATACTCAATCAATAGAACACATTCTATTTCCAGATCAATCAACCGCTTTCACCATCTTTTATTAGAGCTTCGATATTAGACCTGTCTTCAGTGTCGTTGGTTTATGCTTTCTGAGCTTTTGGTCTGTAATTACGATAAAAGGACAAGGAAAGTGTTTCTTGGCATGTTTAAGGATGTCGCGGAGACGTTTACCTTCGTTGTATGATGGAACGATTAAGTAGATGTTCATCAACCCCGAGATTATATCCAAAAAAGTTAGACAAACATCAAGACCTCAGGTTTGAAGAGAAGAAGCAGTCCGATAATCAACATTAGGATACCGCCAATGATCTTGGAGTAACGAGCATACTTACTCTCGATACCCACAGCATGAAGGGTAATCATGGCTATAAGGAAGATGACCAAGTCGTCAATCATAAAGAAGAAGATGTAAACAAATATGTAGAGATAGTACTGGAAAGTAGAAAGATCATTAAGTGTCAATAATTGGGTAAAGATGGCTGGTAGACCGGCAGAACAAACCAACTCAACTAAGTTAACAGCACCAGCAAGTAAGATAATTCCAATGAGTGACCAGATCAAACTATCACGAGAGACAATTTGGCGAAGTTTAGAGAATACCTGTTTGCGTTTTTCGTTTCCTCCAACAACTTCACAACCACCGTCTTTGTTATTAAAAAAGTCATAAATATTTTTACCCCCGACTCCCAAAGCCAGACTGGAGATAAGAATTCTGACCCAGACAACAAAACCAATAAAGAGGAAAAGGTTTAGCCAAGCAACCATGAAGAGGAAGTAAACTGCGGCTGAAGCCATTATGAAAACAACTCCTAAGATCCAACGTCTCTTTTTGTCTGGAATACCCAAAAGTAAACTAATCAAGAAAAGGAGAGTCCACATAGCACAAGGGTTAAAACCGTCTAGTAAGCCAAGAACAACTGAAAGGAAGGGTAGAGAGACAGACTTGAGTTCTATCTTGCCAACTATAGGAAGAGTTAGATGATCGGGAATGGTCGTTTGATTCTGATCAATATCATCAACAACAGTAACCTCTCCTGCTATCGGTTTAATGTTTTCGATAGGTTTAGTTATGGGTGTAGGTCCAATAGTAGGAGTGACCCGATCTGGATAGACAATAGCACCAACTGGATCAGGACAGTAATTATCCGAACAGTAAAGAATCTTATCTTCCATAATCTCGGCGTAGGAATCATCAGGAGCCCAGCCGACTATAGGAAGGTCCCCGACTACGGTAAAGGGTACACCCGAGGTACTGTAGTCTAGCTCCCTACCAATTCGACCAAAGAGAATGGAGTTGGATAGGCTTTGACTAATCTCAAAAGCATTAATCTCTAGTTCGGGATATTTTTCTGCAAAAGAGTCAAGGAAAAGTTTTTCAGCGGCACAGTGAGGGCAGGTATTGGAGTAAAAGAAGTAAAGAGGAACTTGATTAGCTGCCAGGACAGAACCAAAATTAGAGAAAAGAAAAACAAAGATCGAGAATATGATGGTTACTAAAAAAGGACGCTTCATGAAACTTACTTATCTTTATACTTTTTAATTAACTTAAGAATTTCTTCCTCGGTTATTTCCCCTACTTTTCTGTCTATCTCACAACCGTCTTTACTGAGAAAAACAAAAACAGGCAAAGTCTCCCCCACCTGATGTTCTTTGACCTTTTCAGTATCTTCATCAAAATCAAGATACTCTGTTTCTAACCAGGGGTTATCATGCTCTACTTTTTCCCAACGAGGTTTCATAACTAAACAACCTGAACACCAAAGGGCACCTATTTTTATGACTTTCATATTTAAACTAAAAGTAACTAGTAATTAGAGTATAACGCCAAGGATAAAATCAGGCAATAAAGTATCCTCGAGTGTACAGGGCGATGGAGATAATAGAAAGGACGACGCTAATGACAAGGTAAGCCTTCCTAAGCCACTTCTTTTTGGTATTCTCCAATAACAAGGCCAAAACAATGAAGGCAGGGAAAATTGAGAGAGCAAAACGGGGCATAGAGGAAAAACTACCAGTCAGGGTTGGGGTCAAGTAGGACAAGAGGGCAAAGATGGCATAACTTGAACGAACCTTCTTGAAAGCCAAGATCACCAAGATCAAGAGAAGGGTGGCAATAAATACTTCTAAAAGAATAGTGAAATACATCGGATCTACAGGAGTAAGGGTGAAGATCATTTTAAGATAGCGGAAGAAGACTTGATAGAGAAGGGTAATTTTTTCAGCAAAACGTGGGGCAAAGTCAGGACGAGCTTCTATGAAGGCGAGAGGATTGCCGGCATTAATGGCCTGGTAACGCATGAAGAAAAAGAGACCTAAAGGAGGAAAGAGAAGTAAGAATGTTTTTGGCTCTTTAAGCATCTTTTTAAAACTTTTTTTGTTTTGAGACCAAAACTCGATCATAAGAGCAGGCCAGATAAAGATGCCGGAGAACTTGGTGGCCGAAGCAAGAGCGGCAACAATAACAGCAGGTAAGATTTTCTTTTGACGGATGAGATAGAAAGACAAGACGACAAAGAGAAGGTAGGTTGATTCTGCATTGATAGTCCCAAAGATAAAAGCTGTAGGAAAAAGAAGTAGTAACAAGAGAACACTTCTAGCAGTCTTCTCTTTAAAATCAATACGAACTAGCTTGTAAAGAAAGTAGAGAGCAAAAATGAGAGATAGGTGAGAAATCAGAAGTCCACTGGTTATATAACAACCAATAACTGAAGCCAAGGAACGAACAAGAAAAGGAAAGACAGGGAAAAAGGCATAGAGTTGTTGGGTGTAAAAATAAGAGTAGCCGTGCTCAGCTAGGGAAAGATAGTGACGACAGTCAAAACTAGTCCACATGTAAACTAGGTTGGACCAAGAAAACTCGGTTGTTTGTAGGGTGTAGCCCAAACGAAGAGGAATGAGGGGAATAGCCAATAAGGCTACTAAAATAAGTGCTAGTCTCCAGAGAACAATGTTTTTAAAAATATTCTTAAATGACATGTGGTAAGACCTCATTATAGGCAACCAAGCAAGTCTTAAGCAACAAAGATGCTATTCAGAAAAAGAAACAAAAGGACTAGTTGAAGGACTCCACTAACAATAAGATAGACTCTACGCCCCTTTTTGATGCCAGATAGGAAAATATATAGAGGAAAAACAGTAATAATGTAACGGGGAACAGATTGAAGGGTGCCGGTAAAAGAAGGGATTAAGGTTGCGGCCAGAAGATAGAGAGAGTAGGAATACTTTTTCCTTAACCATAGTTTGAGTGATAACCACAAACCAAAACCAAAGAAGGCTATCTCAAAAAAAGCCACCCAGTACTGAACAATGCTAGGAGAGACTGTCAGGAGCATACGAGCATAACGATACATGGTCCGAAGAGGAAAGGTAACCTTGGACTTCTGCCACAACTCAAGGGCATGAACAAACTGGAGAGGGTCTCCAAAAGTAAAGTATAGATAGATCATGTAAGTAACTAGACCAGCAGGAATTAAAAGTAAGGGTAGAACTGGTATATAACTTTTAAGAACAAATCTTTTTTTCTTGGGTAAGGAAAAGAAGTACTCGAGGAACAGGAAGCCAAACAAGAGAATACCGTAAAAACGAGTCAGAGCGGCAAAGTAACCAACTACCCCCATCCAAAAATATTTCTTTTTCTTGAAAAATAAATATGAAAGGAGAGAAAGGAAGAGAAATAAGCTTTCGGTATAACCAGCAAGAAAAAAGAAAGAGAGAGGAAAGAGTAAAAGGGAGAGAATTACTTTGTTTGACTTGGTGATGGTGTAAAGCAGGCAAATACTAGCCACAAAAGAAACGGCAGAGACCAACAAAGCAGATCGGGGCAAAGAAATTAAACCAGACGAAATCTGACTAACACCTTTAATGAGTAAGGGATAAAGAGGAAAAAAGGCAGTGGAAAACTTGAGTTGATAACCAAGTTTGGCAATTTTTTGATAATGAACCCCATCAAAATTAAGGAGGTGATAAAAGTTTCTTACCCAGTAGGGATAAAGCCAGTCTTGTTCAAAAGAGTAGTCGGTGTGAATAACCTGAGGAAGGAAAATGGCTAGTGCGTAGATGACGGCCATCCATATAAAAGTAGTGATTAAAGCTTTTTTCATTGATTTAAAACTGAACGATAAATCTTAATAGTAGCCTGAGCGGTTTTCTTCCAGTCAAAGTCATCGGCCTTTTTCTTAGCTTCTTTGATTAGGACGGTTTTCTTTTTAGCGGTTAGGTGAAGGGCATGATTTAAAGATTGCTTCATTCCTTCCAGATCTCGAGGAGAAAAAGTAATGGTGTTGCGTGAATATATCTCCGGCAAACTACTGGTATGGCTGGAAACAACCAAACAACCAGCATTCATGGCTTCGAGGACTGGTAAACCAAAACCCTCATAGAGGGATGGTTGGCAGTAAAGAGAAGCTAGCTTGTAGAAGACAAGTAAGTCTTCATTGGGAACAAAGCCGGGAGTAATAACATGAGGATATTTTTTAAGTTCGGCCAGGTCTTTTAGTTCTGGATGAACTTTTCCAGAAGGAGCCGGTTTAGCAACTCCCCCACCAGCAATGATTAAAGGAATGTTTAAGTCTTGAGTCGCTTGAGCCAAAGCGGGTAAATTCTTGTTTGGATTAGGACCAGCTGAGACATTTAGGACAAACTTGTCTGGCAAAGAGTATTTCTTTTTAACAGCAGAAATTTGCTTGCTGGAAGGGGACTGAGAATAAATTGAGTTAACAGATAGGGGAGTGACAAACACTTTTTTGGGGGAGAGCTTAAATATCTTGACCAGGTCTTGCTTAGAATTGAACGAGTCAGTGATAACGGCAGAGACAGACTGAAGCGACAACCACTGGCGGAGAAGATTGATAGAACCTTTGACTCCCCTAGGATACAGATCTGACAAAACTAAAGGGGTGAGATCGTGAATGGTGACTACTGTAGGAACAGTTTTTTTAAACGGTAGGGTAGGGTAGAACAAATCAAAAAATGGGTAGTGAATTAAATCGGGGTTTTTGTCAGTCATCTCAATCCCCTTTTCCTTTTTAAGGGATTCTGAGAGGAACTGAGCATAGAAGCCAACACCCCTACCCTGTGAGTGTGAACCCGAATCGAGAAAAACTTTAAAAGAAGGTTTATTCATGGTAAAGGAAAAAATATATTGGTATATTAACTTTAGCTCAGATAAAGCAAATTTTAACAGAGTGAAAGACAAAAAAGAAAAAAACAACCAAAAGTGGTGGGGATTAATTGCATTAGCCTTGGTTTTAAGGTTGTTAATTGGTGGTTTGTCGTACCATACTGACACAAAAGCAATTTATCGCGATGCAAGCTACACCAAAAATGGAGTAGTAAATGGTTATCTACAAGCAATTAATGACAATAGTCCTCTCCCCTACCCTCCTGCCACCTATGTAATGTTCAATTCGCACCAAAAAATTGGTCGGCTTTGGTTCTCAAACTATTTTGAAACCTGGATGCAGGACTGGGGAGCCCTACACACTGTCAATCACCCACAAATCTTTAGAGACCTGTGGGCAATGAAGCTACCAATGCTGATAGCAGATATTGCCGTAGCCTGGTTGATATATAAAATAGTAAAGAAAAGAAAATTTGAAGCGGTGGCTTTGTGGTTATTAAATCCATTTTCGCTTTACTCCATTTATGCCATTGGTCAGTTTGATATTATTCCAACGGCCTTGATGCTAGCCGGTCTGTGGTTATGGAAAAACAAAAAGAAAAATTGGGCATATGTCTGTATAGGAATTGGGGCTGGTTTTAAACTCTTCCCCTTAATGATGTTGCCCATCTTATGGATGAAAGATGGAAGAAAGTTAAAAGAAAAAATGGTTGGAGCGGGTCTAGGTTTAGGAGCATTCTTGTTAATGCTGTCCCCTATTCTCAGATCAGTAGAAGTAATTAAATCTGTCTTTTTATCCAACCTAACTAGTGGAGTTTTTCAGGCAACCATCAGCCTGGGCAAGGGTGAGGTTTTACCAGTATATATAGTAGTATATCTGTGCCTACTTCTATGGTTAGGGTTAAAGACCAGAAAAGATGATGGTTGGGAAATAGAGTTGATTGCCGTCTATGGTCTACTGTTTGGACTAAGCCATTTCCATCCCCAGTGGATGACTTGGTTGATACCCTTTCTTATTTTGGGTCTAGTAGAAAAGAAATTTAACTGGAAATTGGCTGGCTGGTTAATGATGGCTTATTTAGGAACGGTGTTCTTGATAGACGATAAGTTTGTGGGACTAGGTTTATTCAAAGCGATTAATAATAGTTTTGACACCCTACCAACTATCAGATCAATCTTTGACAGAATTTTGATGGGAGATAAACTGCAGATGGTAACCCATGCCGGAGTTTTGGCTGGAGTAATAATCTTACTGAATCAAGTTTGGAAAAATATAAAAGTAAAGACTTCTTTACCAAAGATAAAAGTAAAAAGAGTCGTCTTGATTTGGACAGCGAGTTTAGTTTTGTTCTTTTTAGTGGCTCATCTTCCTGTAACTAAGTGGGGAAGGTATACAGATGCTAGTAAGATGAACCCTCAAGAAACGCTTGTCTTGAGCGATAAGGTTGTTTTTAAAGAAAAACTTGAAGTGAGTAAAAATTACTTTATGGGAATTGAGTTGAGAATTAAAAATGTTAATTTAAAAAACCAGACTGACTTGGTAGTGAGAATAACAGACGGGAAAGAAAAAATAATTGAAGAACAAATAATTAATGGTAGACAGATTGGTGATGATTTTGATCTAAAAGTAATCTTTGATACACGAAAGGATATTAACACTGAAGATGAGTGGTGGATTGAGATTAGTTCACCTTATGCACCAACCGATGATGAATTTAAGTTAGGAGTAATTAATAAAGACCATCTGGCTTACACTACTTACTTTAATCCAGGGGGATGGAAAGAAAACGTAATTTATAGTTTGAAAAATATCAGAAGGAAATGGTGAACGAATTAATGTCGTCTCCTCCTGAGTATATTATTTACAACGAAGGAAGAATTTTAGGTGGATTTAAACCCTCGAGTTTACCTTTAGTAAACGATTATATAAACGCGGACTATGAAACTGAAATACAAATAGAAGGATTTAAAATTCTCAAAACAAAAAATTAACTATTTTTTTTCCCCTGTTGATAGAGTTCCCACAACTTCATGTAGGAAAAAGCATGGTGAAGACCTGAGTAAAAAGAGAAAATAAAACCGGGATAACCATCCAGGAATCCTCTTCTCCTAAAGTAGAGATTGAAAAATGTTCCCATGGGTTTGAAGAATAAGAACTTAAAAGTGTTTCCTAGAGTAACGGGAAACTTTTTTTCATACATAAAACGAGCTTCCAAAGAAGAGTAACGATTCTCACGGAGTAAGTAGCGTTCAAACTTAGGGGTAGCATAATGATCCAGGTTGGTAGACAACCAACCAATGACTCCGTCAACCTTCATTTGTTCATGCACATTTTTGGCAGGTAAGATAGCTTTGCCTCGTTGAAATAGACGAATGACAGGATCAGGATACTGACCAGTATGCTTTAAATAACGACCAAGGAAGTAGTTCTGACGAGGTAACCAGTAAGCAGCTGCCGCTTCAGTCAAAACTTTGGGTTTAGGAAAGAAAGGATATATACGATTGAAAAACTTACGTAAAGGAGAGATCCAGATATCATAACCAAAGGACTTACCAGACAATAGATCTTTAATCTCAGCCTTCATTTCCTTGGTTAAGCGCTCATCAGCGTCCAGTTGAAGAATCCAGTCACCAGTGGCTTTGTTGATGGCCATGTTCTTGGTGATATGAAAAATATCCTCATGTTTAACCTTAAAAACCTTAGCTCCCATTTTCTCAGCAATCTCTCTCGTATTGTCCGTAGAAGACTCATCATAAACAATGATTTCATCAGCAAAACCCTTTATTGAGTCTAAACAGGCACGAATATTGTCTTCCTCATTAAAAGTAGCTAAGACGATAGACAGGGTGGGATTAGATTTCTTTTTCATACAAGCTAATTCTAACAAAAATTACTTGACAAGCGTAGCGAACATCGCCAGAATTGATACATAAGTTAAAAATAATATAAACAATAAAATGGTTGATGAAACTGCTCCTAGTTTTTATACTGAAAAAGGTCAAATAGCCAAACCTGCTCCAGCAGAAGAAGTGGCACATCTAGAAGATCCAGCTAGAACGAGAGAGATTAACTTGAAAAAAGAGTCCGAAGAAGGGTTAACAGCTGAACAAAAGAAAAATATTGAGATCAGAGATGGTGTAGAACAAAAATACCCTGATGCTTTCAAAACAATACAAAGTGAGTCAGGAAAAGTATTGTGGGGAATTAAACCTGGTGGTGGATCAATTATTTTTGGAAAAGAAGGGGCCTTTAGAATATATGGACAAACCATGCCAGAGGGACTTGATACTAATACAATTGATGAAAAGAAATTAGCTGAAATGGTAAACAATCCAAAAAGTGAAAAGTATGAAGGTATTTATAATTGGATGAAAAGACATGAAGACTCTATTTCTGAAAGTCGTCATTTTAAAAAAACTTATCTTTTAAAAGAAGGGGCTCAACCTGAAAATAGCGACTATTTCAGTTTGGCACGGCTTAACTTAACAACAGAAGATGGACAAAAAGAAGTTCGCGAATCCTTAATTAAAGCCGAAGAGTTGGGTAAAGAAAGAAAAGAAACAGAAACAATAGTTCAAGTACCCGTAGAAGAAATCTTGGCTGGATTATAACTTTTTCTGACTTATCTTAAAAAGAGGGGGTGGCTGTTTGGGTGTTTCCCTCTTTAGGATTTTCTTTTGATTTTGATTTTACGATTCTTTTCAGAAAACTGAAACTCGGAAAGAAAGTTCTCCAGTTGTGCATGATAAAAATGTATTCTGATATCGATCTCATCAAAATCTGGAACAAATGCGACAGGTTTCCAACGATAAATCTTGTAATGAGTTATTTTGCTCAACCAGGCCATAATTGGCACTAGGGCAAAAATCGACATGTCTCCCATGCCGTGATATCCTGTTTTTAAATATTTTCTTTTCTCTGTCCAAGATACCAGAGCATTTCTTAACTCTCCTGTTGATTTCCTATCTTTCCTCATTTTCACCTCCTGTAAACGAGCCACCCGTATTTGAGATCATAGGTTCTCTTCAGGTGAAAATCAAACTAAAAAACTATTCCCCAGTAGTATAAAAACGGAAACCATCTTCTCCGTCAGGAAACTTAACCACATAAACTGGCTCTGCTTGCCCCGCTCCTTCGTCAGTAGCAATGATCAAAGCATTATCAATCCTTGAGTCTTTTTCCCACTCAATGGTCTTAAAGGTGTACTTGCCAAACTGATTAACGGTGGAGAATCCAAACTCATCTCGTGGAGTCATAACAATCTCCTCCTGGAATTTGTCTGGGGGATACTGAGTAAAAAAGGCAGTGAGGATGTATGGCTGATCATAACGGCTAGAAATAATGATCTGGTCATACTGGTCACCATTTTCTTGAAGATACTCCCCCACTTGCTCAAAACCGTACTCCCAGGCAAAAGGTAGCTCTTTGGGATAGTGGACGTAGTACTGATGGAGGTAGTAGGTGAAGTTGTGGGCAAACAAGAGACTAAAAGCCACGATTCCTAGAACAAAAATAGGCTTAAATTTCTTGATAGCCTTGAAGGCGGTAGAGACACCCAGAGCGGTGACAATACTAAGAGGAATGACCATGTTATGCGCACGTAGGGCATGAGGCGACTGGAAGGTAAGAGAAGCGGCTAGAGGAGCAATTAAAAGCCAGAATAGGGTCAGTTTTTTACCTTTGGTATCTAGTTTTAAGAGGTTGATCAAACCAAGGAAGTAAAAAGGAGCAAGAACGAGTAAGGACTGGCCAATTCCAGGTACCTTACTCCTGGCAATTTCGTCTCCGGTAATGAAAAGGAAGCGAGGAGAGAAGTGAGAAAGATAGTTCTGGAAGAAACGAATGGAGTAGGAGAGATAGCGATTGTGAAGCAAGATAGCCACTAAACTACCAGAAGGATGTTGACGACGCATCTCTAGAGCCTCCCAAAGAGGACCCTGATCAGCAAAGATGGAAACACCGGAAAAACGAGACTGACCCTGACTACCAAACATCTGCCAAACAAGAGGAATAGCTAGTAAGACCATTAAAAAAACACCACCTAAAAGATATTTACGTGTTTCTTTCTTTTTAAAAGCAGAAGAAAATTCCTGCCAATAAAGAACAACAAAAAATACAGCTAGTAGAGGGGCGATGATACGCATGGAGTGATAGGTATACATAGAGGCAAGAAAAGGTAGAACGGCTAGAGGATAAAAGCGAGGTTTTTTTAAGCTAACTAGGAAGAGATAGATGGTAAGCAGGAGAAAAGCGGCCGAAGCATTAACTTCCCAACCACCACGAGAGAAATGAAGGTGCCAAGGAGACGTGGCTAGAATTAAAGCAGAGATGGCGGCTATGGTTTTGTTCTTAAAAACTCGATCAACGATGAGATACAGAAGCCAGACTGACAAGACACCGAGTATTGCCGAAGGTAACCTAACGGCATTGACTGTCAGACCTAAGACTTTAACAAAAGGTAGGACGATGTAGAAGTAGAGAGGGGGTTTATAGTCATCAAAGGAACGAAAAACTAAAGGCCAAGAAGCACCGTGTTCATCCATACCGGTTTCGATTAGAGAGTAGGCGTTGTAGCCAATGGCGGCTTCGTCTGCATTAAGACCGGCAGGATAATCGGCTAGATTAAAAAGACGTGTGGCTACAGCTAACAACAGAATCAAAACAAGAAAGATGTGGTGAAGTTTAATTTTTTTAATCATTAGCTTTGGTTTTAACTAGTCTAAAAACAACTTCTTCAGAGTCGGGTAGCTTGATTTCCGAAGAGTACTCTACCTGGTCGATAGTATAGTCGAAGTTGTCACTGACATTACCCCGGGTACCAACAAACCAGGTATCTGGTTCAGTAGTTATGTTGACATCACTAAACTGACGAAACTCAACTGAGCCAATTCGGTCAACTCGACCAACATCAATTCCCTGATCAATGTAACCATTCTGTTGTTGATACTCAGCTGGATCGTACTGAGTATAGAAGAGATAGAAAATATATGGCTGGCCATAGACATCAGTAATAATGGTTTTTTCTGACTCTATGGTCTGGATTTGTTCCATGACTGATTGGTAACCGTAGAGAAATTCTTCGGCAAAAACAGTGTCTGAGTGTTTAAAGTAAAGATCAAAGCTAAAGAAAATGTTGAAAAAATAAACGACGATTAAAGGTAACCAGTAAAAAAACTTCTGTGAAAGCAACCAAGAAACTCCCAGAGACACTAAAAGGGCCAGGGGCATAACCAAAAAGAGAGAACGAATAGTAGAAAACTCAGCCAAGGTAAGAGAAGCAGGAATTGGAGCAATTATAAGTAGAGCTATCAAAAGATTTCTAGAACGTTTGTCTTTAATTTTAATAAGGGCAAAGATACCTAAGAAAACTAAACCTGCTTCAAGATAGTGAAGCATACCAAGACCAGGAAGATGTCCTCGATGAGAAATAACTGGGCCGTCATAGAAAAGAACTTCGGGAGAAAAATGGTAGAGATAACGAGAAGCCACTAGTTGAGTAGTTAACTGTGTTTGACCATGAAAGAGAGACAAGGTGATGGGGTTGTAGTCATCAAGTTGTTTGGTTTCTTCAGGGATCTGGGGACGATAGTTAAAGACACTCAAACGACTGAGGCGATTACCAGCAGGACCAAGAATGTTTTGTAAAAATATGGCGATGACGGCCAAGATAGCAAGGATTAAAATTGCTCTCGTTTTAGATTGCTTAAACCAAGACATTAACTTGGGCCAAAAGTCTTTCCAGGTAATGATAAACATGGCGAGAAAAATTAGAGGGGTGAGCATCTTGGCGGCTTGGTAGATAATTAGAGTTAAGAGAGAAGGAATAACCCAAGCAAGGAGATAGCGATCGTCTTTAAGACTCTTGATGTACGCGTAGATGGCAAATAAAAGCAGAACACTAAAAACATTGGTCTCCCATGCACCACGAGAGAAGTGAACATGCCAAGGAGAAATAGCCAAGACAAAAGCGGCCACTTCCCCCACCGAGACCCTACCCTTTAAGGGTTTAAAGTTCTTACTAAAAAGTAGGTTGGCCAAGAGATAGATGACGTAGATACCAGCAATACCAAATAAGGCTGAAGGTAGGCGAACGGCAAAGTGGTCTAAACCAAAGATGGCGATTGAGGGTACGGTCAGGTAGATATAGAAACCGGGCTTGTAGTCACCAAAAGACTTAAAAGTAAAAGGCATAATGGCACCGTGTTCGTCACGACCGGTTTCTAGAATAGAGTAAGCGTTGTATCCCAGAGCGGCTTCATCCCAAGTAAATCCAGTAGGGTGAGAACCGAGATTGTATAAACGAAGAAAAGCACCAAGAATAAGAGAAACTAGAAGTAAGAGAGGAAGTCGTTTAAGTTTCATGGCAGATACATGATAACAAATGCCGGCTGACCATCAAGGAAACTAATAACTTTAAGAATCCTACCGTTGGTGGGTAGGTGTTCTGAAGTGGTGACTAAGAGACTGTTGTGTGTGTCTATGTCTCCCCCACTCTCTAAAGGTAAGATATTGGCTTTTCCGTTGGGAATCTGCCAGTCATTAATGAAGTAATAGTTATCTATCTTGTCGGTCCAGTACCAATTGGTCTGATAGAAACGAATACTGTCTCCAGAACTGGACCAGAGTTTGTGAGGATCTGTCTGATTATAGAAGGCATAAAAGATGTGTGGTTCACCATAACGCTTGGTAACAAAAACATTGTCAACATTAGGATCGTGTTCATCCAGATACTGATAGAGCTGAGTGTAACCATACTGCCATGACTGAGAGTACTGATCATGATAAGTGGTGAAGTAGTTTTTAAAGTAAGAGCCAAAACAGAAAAGATAGACAAGAAAAATGATTGATAAAGATACTGTCCTCTGATGAGAGTTAAGTACGGGGGAGATGAGTTTGTTTAGAGCCAGAATCATTAGCAAAACCAGAACAGGAATCATGATTAAGGGTCGAATGGCTTGGGGTGGATCAGCGGTCAAGGAAGCGGCAACAGGGGATAAAAGTAACCAAGCAAACAGGAGTTGAAAACGTCTGTGCTTTAAAGAGGAGATTAAGTAGTAAAGACCAATACCAGCCAGAGCATAACCAGAGATGGTGAGTAGATGTTCACCGGGAATAGAAAACTGGGCCTGGGGACCATTAGTCTGAGTAAAAAAACCAAGACTAAAGTAAGAAAGGTAGTTGCCAATTAGATGAGAAACAAAGAAGACGGGCCGGTTATGAACCAGACGAGCAATTACTGGAGGCAGGGAACTATTAGTTCGAGCTTCACCAATCTGAAAAACATTAGCGTCAGAAAGAATGGCCAACTTTTGATAGCGGGCAGTACCACTACCAGACAAAAATTGGTAGGCTACGGGAACAACGAAGATAAGTAGAAGTAAAGCGGGTAAGATGTGTTGCTTGTTAATCTTGAGACGACGACGGTAGATGAAAAAGAAGGCCAGTAAGATTAGGGGTACAAAGACTCTGGCTGAGTTATAAGTATGAAGAGAAAGACCAAAAAAGAGAGCAGAGAGAAAATAGAGAGAAGGTTTTCTAAGGCCTTTACGCAAGAAAAGCATGGCGGCCATGATAAAGGTAAGGGCCAAGTTGGCTTCTAAGGCTGGACGAGAAAGAAAGAAGTGCCAAGGCATAAAAGTAAGTAGAGTAGCGGCCATTAAACCTAAAGGAAGGTTTTTCTTAAAAATGTATATCTTTTTCTTGGGAAAAAACTCGCGGGTAAGAAAGTAGATTAGTGGAATGGCTAAAGTGCCAGCAATAATAGATATTAGACGAACAGCTAAAGGAGTCAAACCAAGAATGTAGACAGGAATGGTGGTGAGATAAATATAGACGGGTAACTTAAAGTCACCAAAGGCAGTAAATAATAAAGGTAAGCGGGCACCCCATTCATCACGACCTGTTTGAAGAAGAGAAAAAGCGTTGTAACCATGACTGGCTTCGTCCCAGTTAAGAGATGGTGGTGTCTGAGTAATACCGTAAAGACGTAAACCTAAAGCAATCAAGGTTAAACAAAAAAGAATGATCTTGATACGATTTTTTTTAATCATATGATTGAAGTAGGTAAAAAGCAGGAGTACGATCAGGATAGTCTACTTGATCAATAATCTGAGGCAGATAGTCTTCACGCATCCTGTCTGCCGGTAAAACAATAATGGTATTTTCTACTTCCAGATCTGCTGGTAAAGAAACTGTCTTGAAACGATAGTTGAGAAGAGAGTAGTCATCCATCATGTCTAGATAGAGAAGATCGAGGTCTTTAAACCTTAACCACCAGTCTTTGGAGTAACTTTGAAAAACCGACGGATCGAGTTGTTTGTAAAAAGCAACGTAGGACTGTGACTGAGCTCCTCGTTCAATGAGAATATTATGGTCATCGTCGTACTGATCTAGTTTTCCTATTAACTCTTGATAACCATAAGAGAGACTGGAAGGAAACCTGACCGGAGCGGCCAGAGCATAGTCTTCAATGTAAAAGACAAAACATAGAGAGACGAAAACGAGAAAGATTGGAGTAAACCATGACTTGACCTTTTGGGGAATGAGTTGGAAAAAATAGACTAGACCAACAGCGGTTAACATCTCCCAAAGAAGGGCAAAGGAACCGGCTCGGTTGGGACGATAACCTTCTTTTGTTAGGGCGGCAGGGATGGCAGAGATTAAAGCCCAAGCTAGAAGTATAAAAAATCTATTCTTGTTTTTCTTTTCTTTGAAGTTAAGTAGAGAATAAATAGCTAGGAGAATAAAAGGGAACTGCCAGAGGAACAAGAGTCCCCGACCAGGAATGACTGAGTAAGTAATTTCTCGCCCACCTTCAGTGAACCAAAAAGAAGGAGTAAAGTATGAAGCGTAGTTTTCGACAAAACGATCAAGAATAAACCAAGCCTTGTTGTGAAAGACACGAGAGAGTTGAGGATGAATCTGATTAAGAGGGGATAGATATTGAGAATCAGAGATCTCCTCGAGTTGTCGAAGTGAAAGATTGGAGATGATTAAGTCCCCTCCTCTAGCTCCGGCATCACCAAAAAGTGTAGAGGTGTATGCAGGAATAAAGAAAAAGAGAAAGACTAATAGAGCGGGTATAAATTTCTTCAGGTTAAATTTAAGTAACTGAGAACGATAGATAAATAAAGTCACTAGAGCAAAAACGGGGGTGAACATCTTGGCGGCATGATAGGAGTACATGTTAATACCCCAAAGAAGAGCAGTCCAGATAAAAAGACAGGCTTTTTTCTTTTTAACTCCTCGTAAGAAAAAATAAAGACCAAGAGGAAAAAGAAAAGAAGACAGATTAACCTCTAAAGCAGTACGAGAGAACTGAAAATGCCAAGGAGAGATGGTTAAAATAAAGGCAGCCAGTAAGGGTAGTGAGAAAGAGAACTTACCCAACCGAACCTTTTTGTTACCAAACAACTCTCGAGTAAGAAGATAGACGGCCAAAACAGCCAGGACACCAAAAAGAGCTGAAGGTAAACGAACAGCAAACGGATTCAAACCAAAAACTGCCACCGAAGGAATCATTAAGTATGTCTGCAGAGGAGCCTTGTAGTCAGCAAATGAACGGAAACTAGTTAAGGGCCAAGAAATACCCCACTCATCTTGACCGGTCTGCAAAAGAGAGTAGGCAGTATAGCCTTGAACAGCTTCATCAGGAGTAAACCCAGCAGGAATCATTCCGAGAAAAGAAAAACGAAGAATGGCGGCTAAAATTAAGACAATAAAAATACCTTTTCCTCTCATATAACCATTGTAACTAGTTTTACCCCTTTTAGGCAAAAGAGATAAGATGGGAGAATGAAGAAGGTTAATGGATTATTAGTTTTGTCTCTGCTCATATTCCTTTTTTCTTTTGGCTTCCAGGTATTAAAGACGAGCCGTTTAGACAGCACTATTGGAGAAGTTCATCTTTTGAGAGACAGACAGTGGTTGAGTGAAAACAACTTAGTATCAGGAAATCTCGGTAGATTAGTGGCTAACAAATGGATGGTGGCTTGGAAGAAAACTGAAAATAAAGTGCTAGAAATAACAGATTTTAATATTATGTTTTTTGCTGGCCATCCCAATGAAAGAGTAAATGTTAAAGAACAGGAGAGAATGCCATGGCTGCTACTTCCTTTTTGTCTCTGGGGATTGTTCTGGGTACTAAACCACGGAGAAAAAACAGTTAAGATATTTGCCTCGATACTCCTACTTAATCTGGCGTGGTCTATTAAGTATCAGAGTATTAATGACAAGGCCTTAGCAGGAACCCTGCTCATTTTTATATTCTTAATCGTGGTTGGAATAATTGAGTCAATTAATTTTTTAAGAAAAAGCTTTAAGAAAATTAAAAAATGAAAAAGGAAAACAAGTACCGACTGTTTTTAAGTTTAGTAATCTTGATTGGCGCTTTGGTTAGATTGATAGGAATTAGTAATCCCGAAACTGGTTTCTATGTAGACGAAGCGGCTTTGGGTTACAATGCTAAAAGTTTAATAGAAACGGGTACTGATGAATATGGCAAGTTCTTTCCCCTAGCCTTTCGATCTTTCGGAGACTTTAAGTCACCACTATATATCTACTCAGCTATTCCTTTAGTAAAAATCTTGGGTATTCCGCTAGGTATTCGTCTAACTTCGGTTATTTGGGGAATCCTTACAGTCTGGTGGGTGGCAGAGGTAGCCAGAGAAGTAGTGGGGAAGAAAAACAAAAATAGGAATAATTGGGCAGGAATAATTGCTGGAGTAACTCTGGCTTTATTACCTTGGCACGTAAATTTGTCTCGCCACGCAATTGAAGCAGTAATGGCAACGGCTTTGTGGTCAGGAGGCATACTATTGATACTGAAGAATAAATATCCGGGAGCAATAGCCATTCTGTCCCTGTCAGCTCTAACCTATCACTCAACTAAGTATGTAGCCCCTCTATTAGTACTACTACTTCTATTTTTCCTGTTTAAAAACAAGAAAAAAAGAAAACTTGGTTCAGTAATGATTCTGGCTTGCTTGTTCTGGATTGGAGCAACAGTAATTAATTTACAAGGTTTTTCCAACGCTAGAGCTTTAGGAGTGGCATCGATAGGGATTAATGGTTGGGGAAAAACAATCAGAGACATTGCCTCTACTTACTTCTCTTACTTCTCTCCCCGAGTACTTAATCTGGGAGACTGGCAGATAAGAAATAATGTTTATGGTATCGCCAATGTACCACTAATAGTAATTTGTCTTTTCTACTTAGGAATCTGGCAAACAATCAAGAAACTTAAAGATAAAAACAATTTCAAGCAAATATTATTACTCTCAGCCCTAATCCTCTCTCCCCTACCGGCATCAGCCACTATTGATCCGTTCCACTCAATCAGGTCATTAATTATGGTGGTGCCCCTATCGATCTTGGCTGGAGTTGGGGCTAGTAAATTGATAGATAAGATGAAAAATGGGTATAAAAAATTAATACCCGTTCTAGTCATCTGTCTGGTTGTCTGGCAAACTCTTTTTCTGACAGAGAGACTTCTGATTCAGAATACAATGGTTGGCTATGAAGAATGGGCTTGGGGATATGAAGAGCTAGTAGAAAAAACGGTGGCTCTTGATACAAGTGGCTACAAAAAAATATATGTTGACACCACTGATGCTTCAGCCATCTACTCTACTTGGTTAGTTTTTGGTGAAGTAGACACAAAAGAAAAAATACCCTTTGAGAAAGAATACTATGTTCCGGTTAAGTGGCAGTCTCCAGAAAAACTGAGTATTAAAGGAAACAAAACGGTCCACTTTAAAGAAATTTACTGGCCAAAAGATCAGCTAGAAAAAAATACCCTGTTTATTGGTTCGTATAAGAGATTTGACCCTACTGCTCTACGGAAGGCTGGAGCAGAGGTGCTAGAAGAGGTTAAAGACAAAACAGGCAAAACCTGGTGGATGATAGTAGCAACACCGTGAATATGTTACATTGATATTAGTGAGTAAAAAGAATGATACACAGAGAAAAATTCCATTAAGGTTCTACCAGAGTGGAACTTTGGCGTGGATAAAAGTGAAAAAAGGAGATGAGGTTAAGAAGGGTCAAGCTTTAGCAAGTCTAGACACTAAACTAACCCAGATTAATCTAGACATTGCCCTGGCTGATTATCGCCGAGCCAGAGCTGAGTTTGAAAAAGTAGCTCGTCAGTATCCTAATCCCAGTAATGAAGAAGAGAAGGGTAAAAAAGAAATAGCTCAGTCTAAGTTAGACTCATCTGTAAAGAAGGTGGAGAAGTATAAATATGTTCAAGAAAAACTAACCTTGGTCAGTCCGGTTAATGGAAAGGTCACTGATGATAGTGATCTGATAGCAGGAATGAATATAACTCCTTCAGGATTTCCAATAACAATAACTGAAGTTATTCCAGAGTAAGAAGATAGAAAAGGGGCTGCCCAAAAACATCCTTAACCATAGAGAGAACCTTGATTCCTCCCGGTGCACTTTTAGACCAATCCCAGTCTCCTGGTATCTCTTGCCCTTGAACGGCCAGATATATATCCCCCGCTTCTAGTAACTGAAGTATGTGTTCATAACTGTCGATTTGACCAAAGTGATAGTTTTCTCCTAAAGAGAAGCCGTTAAAATAAGTGTTTATTTGTTGGTCAGGTACATCATTAACAAACATTTTTTGGAACTCAGCTGGCTTAAGCCCAGTAAAGAAAGCAAAACGAAGCAAGGATGGTTCGTAAACATTGTTGATATAGACATTGTTGGCGTCGGCCAAATATGGTTTGAGATTGGTCATGATCTGTTGATAACCATAGTGCCAGTGGCGAGCAGACTGATAGCGATAGTGAGCTGAGTACTCATACCAGTAACCAGAGAAGTTGAGGAGTAAAGCCAGAATGACAACAGAGAAAGAAAGGTTTTTATATTTATCCTTAACAACACTAAGTAGTTGATATATTCCCAAAGCAGATATGATGGTAAGGACAGGAATCATGAGTGCGAGTCTGATGGCATGATTCCCACCGTCTCGAGTGATGCTGGAGGAAAGAGGTGAAAGAACTAACCATGCGAAAAGAAGTTTGTTTCTTTTTTGATTAAAGTTTTTAAAGATAAAGTAGAGACCAGCTAAAAGAAGAGGAAGAGCGATCCATAACAACTCTCCATGAGTATTAATTGAGTGACGATAGTTGGGGTCACCACTAAAGAAAAGGAATTGAGGAGAGAAGGCGGTGAAGTAGTTTCTTAACCAAGCGGTAAAGTGAGCTGTAAATTTATTATTAAACAATCTTTCTAAAAAGGGTGAAGACACCCAAAGTTCAATGCGGCTAAGAACAACACTGTCTGTAATTTTAGAGTCCTTAAAAATGCTGATTAAACCAAAGCGACCGCTGGCATTACCAAAAAGAAGGTGATAGCCAATAGGTAAACACAAGACAAGAGCCGCAGCTAAGGCCTTGTATGTTTTTTTAAAGGTAATTTTTTTTCTGTAGATTAAGAGAAAGCTTAATAAAAGGAGAGGAATAAAAAGATTGGCGGTAGCATAAGTGTAGAAAGTGAGAGAAAAACAGATAGCAGAAAAAATATAGAACTTCTCTGACTTTAGACCTTTTAAGAAAAAGTAAATACCTGAAAGCAAGAGGGACAGTAAGAGGGTAGAGTCAATGGCAATACGAGACAGGTGAACATGCCAAGGAGTAATGGCCAGAATAAAGGCAGAGATTAGAGCGAGTTCGATCTTAAAGCCAAATATGGTTAACTTTCTGTTTTTTAAAAGCTTTTTTGTAAGCAAGTAGATTAAATAGACATTTAGAATACCTAAAAGAGCGACGGGTAAACGCAGGGCAAACGGAGAAAGTCCCAGAATACCAACAAAAGGAGAAACAAAGTATGAAAGTAAAGGGGTTCTCCATTCAGCCAAACTTTGAATATATGCTGGAAGAAGATTCCCCATGTAGTCTTTACCGGTACTGATTAGTGACCAAGCATGATAGCCAACATCAATCTCGTCTCCAAAGAGAGAGATGGGAAGAGAACCTAGATTATAGAGACGAAATATGGAGGCGATTAAAAGAATGAGGTATATCATATAAAAGGAAGCCCTAAGCTTTGATATAAATTTAACATATGAAAGACAGAAAGAGCGATGAAGAAAATATATTTGTTTATTTTTTTTGGAGAACCGACTAATAAAAGAAAGGCTAAGGCGGGGAAAAGATGTTTTTCATGAACCCTAGTTTGTATAAAGAAAGCGGCTAAGGAGAGTATAAAAAGGGAGCTATAGATGTCTTCTTTCTTAAAGTTTAAAAATAGTTTTAAACAAATAAATAAATAGACGGCGGCCAAAGAGAGAATCGACCATAAGCGAATCGACAAACCTAGAAATAAAATTGAGTCTTGAGCGCCAAGTGGAAGTAGGAAGTACCAGATGTTCCAAACACCTTCGGCTGCCAGAGTAGTTGAGCCAGACAGTGTCTGTAGATATATCTTAAAAGGTTCAATTAAACTGAGAGTGAAAGGGAGATAGAGCAAAACAAAAGCAACAAGCTGAACAAGTAAACCTTTTATGAACTTGACGATTGTTGTTTTCTTGAACCAAACAATCAACATTAAGGGAAGAACCCAGAGAGCGGTTTGTTTAGAAAGAGCGGCAACAAGGAAGCTTAAATGAGAAAGATAATACCAAGTGTCTGGATTAATTTTTGTTTTTGGTTTTTTCTCAAACAAAGAAAGGAAGTAAAAAGAAAGGAGAATAAAGAAAATGGGCAAAGACTCTATCTGCCCCCAAACTGTGCTGATATAAATAACGGCGGGGTTGAAGATAAACAAAGAAGCGAGAATCAACTTAACACTTTTTTTCTTTGTGGGCGCAAGCTGATAAATCAGCCAACCAATACCTAGATCAGCAAACATGCTGGGCAACTTCATAAAAGCAGACTGCATGTTAAGAGTGGGCATTAAGTGCACCAAGTTTGAAGGAAAGATCCGAATAGTTTTGTTAAGAAAAAGAACTAGCTGACTGGCTACTTGATACAACCAAGCTGATAAGCCAAAAAGATAGATGGTAACGGGAGGATAGTTAGCATCATTGAATCCAGGGAACTTCCTACTAAAAAAACCAAGAGGTCCCTCTAAAAAACCTTTCCCCCAGACTATATGATTACCAACATCACCAGAGTACTGGAAATAAACAATGGCTAGCCTAATTAAAATTCCTGCAAGAAGAAGATAGGTTAATGTTTTATTCTTTTTTTTCATGCTCGGTCTCTGTTGGTACTAAAGTTAAAAACAGATCGTCAATAAACTAAGTAAAAATGCTCGAGAAAGTAAAACAAAATTTTCAAAAAAGGGCATCTTAAGAAAAGAAAAGTCGAGTTGGTTGAATATAAAAAGGTTTAAGTGGAGAGATGACTCAAATGAAAAGAGAATTATTAACCAAGCAACAACAGAAAGAATCAACATCTCTGGTCTTTTCTTTTTAAATGCAAGGTAAATAATAAATGACATTGTCCAGATAAACCACTGGGGATGAAAGTGAGTAAAGAAGAGGGAAGATAATAAGGTAAATGAGATAGCAGTGATTAAATCAATTTTCTTGTAGTAGTAAAGAATTAAAGAAACACAAAAGGCAATAAATAAGTAAGGGATCACATGTCCAGACGCAATACTGATACCAGCATAAATAGACTTATTAGCATGCTGAGCCAGAAGGGCATAGTTCTTGTAAGCGGGCGAGTTTAAAAAAGGAAGAATGGTTATTACAAGAGGAGTCGCGGCCACAGCTATGTTAGTAAGAAAAGTTTTTCTATCCTTCCTTAAGCCGGCTAGGAGATAAAAAGGAATGAGGATTACACCAATGGGTTTGATAAGAACAGAGAGAGAAATAAAGAGAGTAGCTAGAGTTGTTTTGTTCTTGATTAGGTAAATGAGGGACATGAGGATAAAGAAAGCGATGAAAATGTCTGACTGCCCCATACCAGAAGCGACCAAGAGAGAAACAGGATTAAATAGCCAAAAAACTTGAGCTAGCTTACCCAAGTTCTTTTTCTTGGGAAAGAGCTGAGGAAGAAAGAAGAGAATGAGTAGGTCAAAAACAAGAAAAGGAAGTTTAAAAAGAATGAGGGGTAAAAAGAATAATTTACTTTGAAGGAAGTTGCTAGAGTTGAGAATAAGATCTCCAATAAGAGGAGAAAGAACTTTACTAAAGGGGAGATAAAAGAAGGAAGGAATAAAGTAGGCTAAAGGTTGGTAGATAAAAATGTCGTCACCAAAAATCAGCTTAACTGGACTATCTACTGGTAATTTAGAAACATGATCATAGAAAGAAAACACTTCACCGTTATTAACAATTAAGTTTTCAGCCAAGAGATATGCTCTTAGGTCTGGGTGAAAAGTAGTGGCCGAGATGAGTAGCCGTAAAACTATGCCTAGAATAAGCAGAAAAGGAAAAATCTTCTTTAGTTTCATTTCTTTTTAAGTTTGGCTAATAACTTCTGCCACTTTTGACCGAGATATAAAGTTAAGTTTAGTAAATGGGAGTAAAGAACGCCATGATATATCTGAGCAGACTTGGCCAAAGGGCTGCTTAAATGAGATTTAAAGTTACCAGAAGCTCCATGAGCATGTTTAACCTTGGCTTGAGGTAGATAGTAAATAGGAAGTTTAGCTTTCTTGAGGCGACGACAAAAATCGAGATCTTCGTAGTAAAGAAAATATTTTTTTTCTAACTCCCCCACTTGATCAATTACTTGTTTAGGAATGAGCATGGCGGCCATAACGGCAACTTCAACAGAAACAACCCCTTTGGGAACATATTTATTAAAACTATATTTAACCCCTAAGAAATACTCTTTAAAAGCATTCCAAATAGAAGGGAAATTCATGACAGAAGGTTGTATTTTTCCATCAGGAAAGACTAAACGGGGAACAACAATACCGAGTGAAGTATTTTTTTCAGCGTAATCAAAAAGTGTTTTTAAGCAATTACCCACTAAACGACAGTCTGGATTGATTAAAAATACATATTTGCCCTGAACATGTTTCAAAGCCTGGTTAACTCCTCGAGCAAAACCCTGATTGGTAGATGACTGGAAAACAGCTGGTTTAAGAGAATGATCTTTGGCAATTTTAAGAGCATTGTCTTGACCATAGTTATCGACAATGATGGTTTGTAAATTTAATTTACCCCCACCCTTTTTAAGTGAGTCCAAAAGAGGCTTAATGTGTTTCTCCGAACGATAAGTAACAATGATGACAGAGACATCCGGTTTCATAAGGTTTGATTAACTAAAGCAAGAACCTCTTTGTCTGTTCTCTTTTGATTTTTAGAATTGTATAAATGTTTATTTGCTTGGGGTAAATAAAATAGAGCTTTAAAGATAACCTTGAAGTATCCCGGATGAAGTGAGGAATATAAAATCATAGACATTATGTGGGAAAAGGAGAGAGAGATGTCAGAGATGTTTAACCAAGTACAAATAAGCTCGTTTCTTTGTTTAATTAAGTTGAGATAGTTCTGATCAAGTTTATTAAAAGATGATTCATGTTGATGAACAACCTTGGCCTGAGGATCAAAGATAATTTTATAGCCAGACTTCCAGGCTCTCCAGCCAAGATCAATGTCTTCCCAGTACCCCGGTGAGTAGACTTCGTTAAAGCCTCCTAATTTATTCCACAAAGATCGGCGAAAGATGGCCGTACCACCAGAGGCCCAAGCTGAGTAACGAGGTTTACTCTTGTCTTCAGATCGAGTGAAATGAAGTTTGCCCTTTTTCCAAACAAGATGGGGTGGAGCAGAATGTTTTTCGTTAAGAGTAACTGCAAAAACCTCTTCGTCTTTAAAATACTTAAGAGCAGATTGGATATATCGATTAGTGGGGCAGACATCATTATTTAGCAAAACAACAAAGTCAGCTTTACTAACAGAAATACCCCGATTGATTGACTTAGGAAATCCTAGATTTTGTTTGTTTTTGAGAACTTTGATCTCGGGAAAATTTTTCTTGAGAAATTCTTGAGTATCATCATTACCTCCATCATCGACAATAATGATCTGACCTACCTCTGGAGAGTACTTTAGGATTTTAGGTAGATTTTTCTTCAGTAAATCTCGAGCGTTATATGAAGGAATGACAATATCAACTGTAGGTTTACTCATCAAAGACGAGTATATCAATCAGCCTGAGAAAAAGAAAATGGAGGAAAGTGAAACTGGAAACTGTTGGGATAAAAAGGCTGGGATAGCCAACAGTTTCCAGGTTGTTTTTAGAGTGCTTTGCATTGTCTACCGTAATTCGGCAGGTTCTAGGCTTTTCCGTCGGACATGCCCTAGACGCGCATCCTGCTGACTTTGCAAAGCACCAAGTGTAATTATATAAGGAAATATATAAATTTTCAATTTTTCCTGCTTAATAGAGAAAAATATAAATAAGAAGAAACTAGAACAACAAGACTAATGGAAGAAAGGATAAGACCATAAACAAATGATTTGGGTTTATATCTAAAAACAACTTGATGTTCTCCTGCAGGAACAAAAACTGATTTAAAAGCACCGTCGGCGATTATTACTTCTGAGTCTTGCCCATCTATTTTTACTCGCCAACCAGGATCATAAGTATCAGAGATAAAAAGAAGGCCATCTTTATCTGAGTTAGTATTGATCTCAATTCTATTGCTGCTTATGTTTATGTCTTCCACTTTGCCCACGCCAAAATTGCCCATGTCTATTTGTTGATAGGTGACAATTGTCCGAACAGGATCAAAATTCTGGCTTTCCATTATCTCAGCAAGTTCTGTTTCATCTTTTGCAATAACAACTTCTTGAGCAAAAAATGCCCTAGGTAAGACATGAGGATTTTCTAAAATTTCTACACTTTTGTCTTCAAATACTTTTTGATAACCAAACTGACGAAGCCTATCGACAACGACCTCCTTATCATCTACTGACTCAGGCTTAATGTTTAAAAAGTATTTAACATTGAGTAAGTCTAAATACTGAGGATTGGCGTTTTGTATTTCTGAGTAACGACCGGCCTTATTAAAATATCCTTCGTTGTCTACTAAATGAAAGAAACGATTGTAGTTTATTAAACGAAGAGGGTCATACCCTTCGATTGAGTCTAAACCATAGTAACCCCAAGTATTAGGAGGCAAAAGGGCACTTTGTTCTCGGGCAATTCTAAAAGTACCGGGTTGATCGGTTAAATAATCTATGACTGGGGTGGTGGGAAAAACTAGATGAGAACTGACCAGAGGATTATATTTTCTAAAGTAACGACCCATATCAAATGAGTAAAGCAGGAGAAAAATAAAAATGATGTATTTAGGTTTTACCTTAAGGAAAGAAAAGAATAAAAAGGAAGAGAGAATTCCTAAGGGAATAACTGAGTTTCTTAAACTAATTAATTGATATGGCTGATTAACCAAAGAGATGCCAACAAGAGTGATGATGATAAAAAATAGGAAAGACAGATTAACTTTTTTAATAAACTTTTTGTCTTTAAGATAAGAGAGAGAGAAAGTTATTAATATGGCAGTAAGAAAGTTGGTGAGATAAAAAATACGACTAGCAGAAGAGTAAGTTAATAAAGGTATTTCAAGAGAAAAGATAAAAGTTGAAATAGGATTCTTGTAGGCAAGAATCAAGGTGATTAAAAAAGCTGAAAGAAGGAATTTTAGTTTCTTGTTTTTTTTCTTTTTAAAGAATAACGGAACAATTAAAGGTAAAGATAAGGTGCCGAGAAAGCTAGAGTACTCATGATAGGAAACAGAGCTGAAGTGATTGTAAGTTGAGGGGTGTCCAAAGAAGTCACCGGCCCAGAGACGAATCATTTCATAAAAAGGACTGAGACCAAAACCAAAACTCTTGGCATATTCCTCTTCAGCTCTAATAGAATTAGAGAAAAATTCTAGAGTAGGTAATAGTTGAACAGAGGTTAGAACTCCACCAAGAAACATAAAAATTCCTAGACTGAAAAATTTCCTGACTGGTTGTTTAATTTTTTCTTGTTTTAGGCGCAGGAGAATATAGATCGGAGCAAAGATAGCCAAATAAGTGGCAATTTGTGCATGACCAGCCAAGATAGTTAATGCAGTAAATATACCCACCCAGAATAAAGCTTTTTTCTGCCGATCAAGTAAAAACTTGTCGATAAAGTAAAAGACCAAAGGGAACATGGCGGCAGCCCAAACACCGGTACCAAACTCTACCCAGGTGGTCGCTGGCCCAGCAAAGGCATAGATAATAGCACCGATCAATTTATGCCATTTATTTTTAGTCCAAAAAGAAAGAAATAAATACATTGACAGAGCAGCTGTGAAAGTAGAAGAGACAATAAAAAGTGACCAGCCCCAGTGTTGAGGTAATAACATAAGGATATTGGCAGGGAAAAGAGAGGCGGTGTGATAAGCAGCCATTAAAGGAGTACCTGAAAAAACAGTAAAGTTCCACAAAGGAAAGGCTCCTTGTTTAAAAGCATCAATGACTAATTTTTTCCAAACAAAAAACTGAGAAAAGACGTCAGAGATGGGTGGATTTTTAACCGGAACACCAACTGAGTAACCCCATTTGTAATCTAACCAAGGGAAATATGCACCGACTAAAGTGTCAGCCGGAAGAGGAACAAAGCCTTGAAGAAAAACTTCGCGATAGACCCAGAGGCAAATAAAGACCAATAAAAAAAAGACGGGGAACCAAGGAGAAGAAATAATTTTTTTAAGTTTTTTATAAAACATTTCTCTTGAGACGAGTAGAAAAACTCTTTAAAGAAAATAATTTCGATCTTTCTTGAGCTTTTTTAGAAAAAATCTGCCTGTCTTTTTCAGAGTTAATTAAGTCTAAAGTTTGTTTGATTAACTGATCAATTGAATCCCAGAGAAAACCTGTCTCTGGAGTAACGGTTTCTTTTTGCCCACCCTTGTTAATGACTACGGGGACTAGACCAGCTGACATGGCTTCAACTGTGGTCATACCAAAGTGTTCCATTTTGTCGGGATACTCCATCTCGTTAACACCATAACCAGCAGCATGCCAAAATATTTTTGCGGAAGAGAAAAGTTTAAGTAGGTCTTTAAAACTAACATTGACCTTAAAATCAATGTTTGATTTGCCAGCCTGCTTCTTAAGATTTTTAATTATCTTATGATCCCCTTTTAAGCCACCGGCAATAACTAGACGATAGTCATTCTTTTGTTTGGTTTGCATCTGTTTAAAAGCTTTGATGAGAATGTCCTGTCTCTTAGAGTGTGAAGGTGAATCAAAACGACCGACAGAAAGAATAATATTCTCTTTTTTGCCTGGTTTAATTGAAGAGGTGTCGATGGGGGGGTAGAGGGTGAAACCTTTTTTCTTGGGCAAAGAGTATTCAATAAACTGGCGAGTAAAGTCGGAGTTGTATACCAGCTTACTTATAAAAACCATCTTAAGACGATTAATAAAACAATTACCGGAAACTTTTTTAAAAGGTACTTGGAAATGAACTAAGTTCTTTCTGGAAAAAAGAAAAGGTAGACTACCGTCAGAAACCCAGAAAATTAAGTCGTACTGACGAGTAAAGAAAAAACGCTTGATCAATGAAGACTGAGAAGAAAAGAATTGATGAGCTCGAGAGTTAACAATAAAAGGAAACTTTAAACCAAATCTGTCTTCGGCTTTTGAAAGAACATCTTTATTATCCCAAGCAATCTCTACTTCATACCCTTGTTCTTTAAGATTACGAGCGAAGGATAGGACATAGCGTTCCCCTCCCCCAAGAGTGTCAAGATATGGATCAACGATTAAAGCTCTCATGAATTAATTTCTTTAAGAACGTCCTTATCAATTTGATCGTAAGTCTGTTTAAGAGAAGGATTTCTTTGTTTTTCCCAGAAACGAACATAGGTTAAGAAAACAGAAAACATTTGATAAATGGTCTCGATACTGCCTTCAGTGCCGTCTTTCCACAAACCCTGTTTAACAAAGCGTGTCCAGAACTCAGTGAGAATGACGCGGAAAAAACGCCAACCTTTCATAGGAGGATGCTTAGCTTTTATAAGATTTTCGGCTTCAAGGTGAGACCAACTAAGAGTGTTTAAAACTTTCTCGTCAATGTTCTTATGAGAAAGGTGAACTAGCTGATGACGGATCTGACCAACAGTACCCTTGACTTGAGGTTGTTCATGAACCTTACCTCTCCAACGAATAAGAGATTCCTTTTTAAAAAGACGATGAACTCGAGGATGAGGCCAGTGATCAAGATGTTTACCCATGAAGACCTCATAACGAGGAATGGTATATGAGTCGTGTTCTCCTTTGTTAATGATTGAAAGTATTTCTCTTTGTAACCTCTTGTCGATTCTTTCGTCTGAGTCGATGTACAGAATCCAGTCACTTTTAACTAACTTAGCACTTTCATTACGCCAACGAGAAAAATTGACGGAATAAGAAACTTGAGCTATTTTGTCGACAAAGGGACGAGAAACCTTAATAGTGTTATCACTTGAGCCTGTGTCAAATAAAATGACTTCGTCGGCAAAACGACAGGTTTTAAGAGTGGGAACTATCTCATCAGCTACGTCTTTAGCTATAACAATGATAGAAAGTGTTGGCATGATGACTATTGTAATGGAATTAAATAAAATGAGCAAAAAAAACCTGGAAAGGAAATAAAACTTCCCTTCCAGGGTGGTACATGTCTCAGAGTCTCTTGTGAATCTGGGGAAAATGGACCCTCTTAAATTGTTAGAGTTTTCTCTGGACAAACTAAAATATCGGGCGGTATATCTCGAGTATCAGACATGGTAACTATCCTTAAGGTGGATAATCTTATATGCGCGATCGTCAGATAATGAGGGTTGCCGTATTTCTACAACAACAATTTATCATTAGGTGGGAGCTTCTTTAATACGAGTGGTCATGATCTTGGCTCCTTAAACTTGCTCAAGCAAATTAGGAATTTCCAGCACCAGGATGCAAAACGTAATGTTCCTTGGTAAAACCCACGGTGTTGCGGAGAACAAACAAACGTATCATAGGCTACTCCTTATGAAATAACCTGCTGAACTCAATCCAGTAGGTGAATTGAGGTGAAACTCAACCTTTTCCATTTCCTCCTTAGGAATGCAATATTTTAGTGTGAATAAATGTGCGATGTTTCAATAAGTACTAGTATAGTGTATCAAATAAAATCAAATATCATACTTTCTCATCCAAAGATCATGGGTATTAAATTCATCAAGAAAATCACCAAAGTTGTTAAACACCTCCTGATGCCAAGAATCAAGCTTGGTAGGCTGATCAACGTCTGGCTCCCAGACAGCAAAGAATGTTTTTGAGTCTTGTAAGTCGTTGGGTGAAAAAGAAGAGGTTTTTTCTGGTAAGTAACCATACTGTTTTTGACCATACCAAAAGAACATGTAGTCCCAAACTTCTTCTTGAAAGTATGGAATGGTGTAGAACCAAACAGAAAACGGCTGACCATCCGCCTGTTGATACATCCAGTCAAGAGTGTTTTTACGATCCTGAAGAGTAATTAGATTGGCATTGCCGATGGGAGTAAGAGCGTTGGTGGGCTGATAGACCTGGGGTAGGTTAGACAAGTTAAAGAGAATAAGAACAGAAACAATGACAACCATAAGAAAGCGAGAAAGAGAAGATATAAAGTAAGCTATGATTGCTAAAGACAGAGAGAAAAGAGAGACTAGGAAGAAACTGATGGCACCACGCTGGAAAAAAGATAGGGAAATGAAAGGAATGAGGAGGTAAGCATAGATTAAAGTTTTAGATTTAAGATGCCTGACTTGAAATAGACCAAGTAAGAAAAGAACAACTGCGGGCCAAGTAAAGGGATAAGAAGTTATGTGAGACATTTCAGTAAAAAAGACATGAGTATTACTAATCAGAGTTTTAAAAGGTAGACCAAGACCTTGTCCCCCACCAGAAAAACCCAAAAGAGCATTGCTTAAAACAAAGTTATGTCTGAGCTCAAAGATAAATAAAGGAAAGGCCGGCAAAAGAAAGCCGAGTAAGAGCAAAATCAAATTGGAAAACTTGAAAGAACGGAGATAGAACCAGAGAAGAAAAGGAAAAAGAAAGATTCCAATAGCGGCATTACACTGAGTGATGACACCAACCAATAGAGCAGAAGAAAACAAGGTCTTCCAGTTTTGCTTCTTAAAAGAAAGAGTAAAAAGAAGAAAGTTGGTCAGAGCAAAAATGGGAGTGACATTAACCAACCAACGACTATAAGAAATTAGACCATAGGAAAAAGTATAGAGAATGAGGGTTAGACGAGCAGTCTTGGTGTTAAACAACCTTTTAATAGCTAAGAATAGGAAAAGAAGAGATATCGCTTCTAGCCCAATCTGAAAAAGACTAGCAACAGCCGGATCACCACCTGAAAAAGCATATGCAGGCAACATCAACCAGTAGTAGATGGGGGCGTGAGTTATTCCATCAACATCGCTTGGATGTCCCAAAAGAGAGATCTTACCCTCATGCCAAATCTGCCAGATAGAGAGGGAGTGAAGACCTTGGTCTCGATGAAAAAGAAGATCAGAAGAAAGATTGTATGAACGCAAAAAGAAAAAAACCAGCATGATGGCAAGAGGGAATAGATACTTAAAAAGAGATAAATTCTTAATCTTTTGTTTCATGGGTAATAAGATAATAACTGTTCTCGAAGACAATGTCTTTAGGTATGTCTTCTAGTAAGCTTTCCCAACCATAAGCTGCAAATTTTTTCTTAACTTCTCCTTTTCCAGCAAAATCTTCAAGTTCCTGTTCTTGTTTACCAAACCATTCAGGATTAAACTCCTTAAACTTATTAACCAACACAAAATTATCTAAAAGAGGATACTCGAAGTGAAAATAACCAATTTTTAGTTGAGGAACTCTGATTCCCCAGAAAGACTCTGCTCTTGTTTTAATACCCAAGTATTTTTGACCGAAGAGACTAGAGTAGCGAATGTTGGGTGAGATTTCTGATAACCAGACCGCCACATTGTCCCAACAACCATGTTGGGAATACTTACCATACTCACTAGAACATAAACCTGAAAGTGAAGATATCTCCCTTGAATCAAAGGTAACTTGCCACCCCTCAGGAGTGGATTGGCCAAAAGATGCTTGAGACACTCCTTCAAAAAGAATCTTGTCTGGAAGTAGGGCAATTTGTCCCTGAGGCCAAGATAGGGTTACTTTCTCCCCCACTTGATTGATCTCCACCTGATCGGCTGGACCAAGAATAAATTTATTTTTTAAGGCAATGTGATCAATTAAGGCAGGAACCACTCTGTTGAGATTGTGGTTCATGTCCTTACGAACTTGATCATTGTCTCTGAGACCGTTTTGATGGTACTGTCTTAGGTCACGAATCTCTAGATTGCCGTCAGAGAGAAAAAGACCCAGACGATAAGTCGGTGAAGTGTACCAGTAGGAAGCAATGTCTTGCTGAGTTGAGGTGGTAAAAACAGGAGGAGATATTTCTTTAAAGGTCTGATGATAAACTTTTGAAAAATTGGAGAGAGTGAGAATAGATAACTCTTGTTGATCTTGTTTTTCTTTTATTAACTGAAGTTGTTTTTTTAGTTCAGGTAAGTACTCAGTCTCTAGCTCAGCAACCTCGATACCAATAACTAACTGAGACAAATGACCTTGGATGTTAATTGTTGATGTCTCTAGTAGATCTTGGAAATAATTGATATCTAAGCCGTGATAGCGATGATAGTCATTAACTTGGACAGAATAGTTAGAACTGTTTCCAGTAGAACCATAGCTTAGGGTCGGTTCACGAGGAGCCCAGAGAACTTTGACCACCTCGGTGTTATCATTTTCACTCAAAGCCGGTTCAAGAGCCGATTTCTTGCTGACATAATAAGGTTGATTGATGTACTGTCCCCAAGTTTGGTAACCGTCAGTAGAGTACTGATCAGCCAGACCAAGGACTGCGTCCAGACCGTACTTGTTCTTGATGTACTCCATAGAGTAAACGTCAACATACCAAGAACCATAACTGTGAGGGTAATAGCCAAACACTTCTTTAAAGTCAGAAAAACTCTTGTCAATTAAACGTTGCCTTTCTGCTCGAGTATATCCAGAAAGGAAAACTTTGTTGGCTGAACTCCAATGTCCATACTGCCAATCATAGTAAACAAAACTAGCATCATCTAACTTACGAGTAACTTCCATAAACAAGCCAATTTCGTTTTTGCTTAGATCTAGTCCTCGTAAAACAGAAATTATCTGCTCGTCTAAAAGGGCGTCATACTGAACTAGCCAGGTAGCCTGAATATCCTCATTTTGAACCAAATTAACCAAGTCAGTAAGATATTTTATGTCTTTGTCCTGACGCCAGTATTCCCTACCCCGGACAGGAAATATGGGAGTAATGATATTTTTTTCAGCAGAGTAGATAGGAGAATGAAAAAGCGCAAAACAAACAAAAAAAAGAAAAAAGATAAATATATTTCTTACTTTAACCACGATCCTTTACCAAAATTAAAAGAAAGAAAGTCTTTCACAGCTGCTTTTTGGGCTTTAGTTCCATCTTTCTTTTTTCTAAAGGCCTCCCTTAATAAAGCCAGCTTCACTCTAGGGCGAGCATACTTAAAACCAAAAAGTAAGCGGTTACGAGTGAGAAAGTAGTCATTTAGCGGAGAACCGATACCAGAGCTCTGGGCAACCTTGTGCCAGATCTTGATACGAGGGTCAAAGATAATCTTGTAACCAGCGCGTTTAACTCTCATGTTGAAGTCTGCGTCTTCTAGATAGAGAAACATTTTTTCATTTAATAAACCAACCTTCTTCAAAACCTCTTTTTTGGTAATAAGCAAACACCCAGTAACAAAATCATTCTCTTCAACTTTTTTAAACTGACCTTTGTCCACCTGATCAACAGCCCGGTGAGAGACGTAAACATTGTCCCAGTCTATCTGACCACCCCCATACCAAATAACCTTGCCCCTGTCTTCCTTTTTGTACTTCTTCTTAAACTCAAAACCAGGGGCAAAATAAATTAAACCACCAACAATACCAACGTCTTTTTTAGTAATTGGAGAAGAGAGAATTTTCTTGTAAAAATCTTTTTTGACCAAAGTATCATTATTAAGAAGAACGAAAATATCATTCTTGTCAGCTAAGGCTTCTTTTAAACCCAGATTGTTTCCTCCGGCAAAACCTTTATTTTCAAGACTGGCAACTAATTTTACTTCTGGATATTTTTTGATTAGATCTTCTTCAAAATCTTCTGAGCTAGTATTGTCGACAACATAAACCTGAGATCTCAATTTGGAAGGCAAAATTGTCTTCCTAAGAGAGTCTAGGGTTGCGAAGGTGAGTTCTTGATCAGAGAAATGAACAATAATAACGGCTATTTTCATGAATTAGAGTTTTAGCTTGCGAGCAATTTTAAGAAAAAAGCGTTGTGTCTTCTTCTTGGCCGTGTGAATTCTAACGGTATAAACCCAGTAACGAAGATCTGCACCGGCTTTTTTAAACCAAGAAATCCAGTGAAATGTAAAGGAAGGATAACGTTTAACCTTGAAACCTTGTTTCTCCCAGATGAAGAGATAGACGAGAAAAACAGAAAAGGCCTGAAGTAAGGAGAGAGCTAACCCATGCAGACCATCTTTGTAACCCTCGCCAGCGAAGAACCTCCCGAGGAACTCCTCGATGGGCTTAAAGAACATGTCTCGGGCGTCGAGTGTGTAGCCTGACCCGATTAGTTCTTTCGCCTGCTGGCGCGAGTAACGAAGACTGCGACTAAGGTATTGTTCGATAGAAGAGTAGTGATGGTGGGTTAAACTAAGATCTTTTTCCTCGGGTAGGTTAATACCTTTACCTGAGGTAATCGGGATAGAGTGAATGGCGTTTTGCCACTCAACACGGCCGCTCTTGAAATAACGAATGATGTAGTCGGGCCACCAACGAGAGTGTTTAATCCATTGAGAGAAAATAATGTTTTGACGAGGAATGCGGACAAAATCGGCTTGATCCTTCTCAGCTATCTCCATT
>Ga0222658_1000104_pt1 | contig 51421 bp, 50 predicted proteins | sample AntAcemetagen476_FD_179830 | JGI IMG/M metagenome (GOLD analysis project Ga0222658, IMG submission 179830) | Saline water microbial communities from Ace Lake, Antarctica - #476 | ecosystem: Environmental > Aquatic > Non-marine Saline and Alkaline > Saline | place: Antarctica: Ace Lake... | reverse complement strand
ATCTGCTATCGCATTTAATCCTTCAACGCCACTCGAAAAAATAAAACAGTATCTTGAAAAAATTGATATGGTTTTAATAATGAGTGTAAATCCTGGATATAGCGGACAAAAATTTATGCTAGAAGTTTTAAATAAAGCTAAAGAACTTAGGAAATTAAAACCGAATTTAGATATTGAAATTGACGGCGGAATTGACGAATATACTATTATTAAAGCCGCCAAAGCAGGAGTTAATATATTTGTGTCAGGTTCTTATATTTTTAGGCAAGCTGATAGAAGTGCTGCTATTAACGAATTAAAAAAAATAGCGCAAGACAATTATTTAAAGTCATAACGAAATGATGAAAAAAGGAGGGAAAATCATTTTAATTTTTATTATAGCCTTAGCAGGCTTTTTTTATTGGCAAAATGTTTTAGCCGTTGATTTAATTAATATTAATACTGCCAGTTTAGAAGAACTAGATACACTTCCTGGTATTGGCGCAAGTAAGGCGCAAGCGATTATTGATTATCGAAATACAAACGGTAATTTTGCGACAATTGAAGATATAAAAAATGTTTCTGGGATAGGTGATGCGACTTTTAATAATATGAAAGATTTAATTACGGTCGGTGAACTTGAACCAGAGCCAGAACTTGAACCAGAGCCAGAAATTGAGTCAGAACCAGAGACGCCAGTAGAAACACCCTCGCCTTCGCCCAGTAGTGGATCAGCACCTATTTCAGTAATATATTCAAATCAAATTATTATTAACGAATTAATGATTAATCCGGAGGATTCTGACGCGGATAATGAATATGTAGAATTATATAATAAAAGCAGTAATGAAATTGATGTTTCTAATTGGATCATAACTGACGCGCAAGGTTCGGTAAAACGATACACTATTCCTGAAGGCACAAAAATTGCTGGTCAAGCTTATCTCGTTTTTTACAGTGCTGATATGCCGTTAGTTTTTAATAATTCTGGAGACGGAGCAAAACTTTATTGGCCTAATGAAGAATTAGCAGATGAAACTCCAGAAAATTCAGGGCCAGCTAAAGATGATATTTCTTATTCTAGGAATAGTGAAGATTGGTTTTGGACAATATCGCCAACTCCGGGAGAAGAAAATAATATTATAAATGAAACTGATCAAACTTTTTTAGTAACTAAAGTAATTGACGGCGACACAATTGAAATAGAAACAGGAGAAAAAATTCGTTACATTGGAATTGACACGCCAGAGACAAAGCATCCAGCTAAAGGAGTAGAGTGTTTTGGCCAAGAGGCGTATGAACAAAATCAGCAATTAGTTTTAAATAAAAAAGTACGTTTAGAAAAAGATGTAACCAATAAAGATAGCTATAAAAGATTATTACGCTATATTTATGTTGATGATTTATTCATTAATAAGATTTTAGTAGAAAATGGATATGCTTATTCAAGCCCATATCCGCCAGATACGAAATATCAAAGTGAATTTAATGATGCTGAGCAAAGCGCAAAAAATAATAAGGTTGGCCTTTGGCAAAAATGTATCACGTCGAAAGAGAGCCGTCTTAATATTGAAGCTGAAGAAATATATTCTGATCAAATTATTATTAATGAAATTTTTCCTAATCCCAAAGGCAGCGATAGCTCGGAAGAGTGGGTGGAATTAAAAAATATTGGAGATAAAGAAATTAATATAGCCAGTTGGAAAATATCAGATGCTACTTCTAAAATTTATACGATTAAAACTGATGATTTTATTTCTACAATTATTCCAGCTAGCAGTTATTTTTTAATTAAACGTGAAATTTCCAATATTGCTTTAAATAATTCTAGCGGAGATAAAGTTGAATTATTTTGGCCCAATGAAGTGTTGGTTGAAGAAGTAGAGTATTCAGGCAAAGCTGAAGAAGAAATGAGCTGGGCCAGAGACCCCAGCCATGAAGGCGGGGCAAGTGAAAAAAATGGTATTTGGAAATGGACCACAGTCGCTACGCCAGAAGAAAAAAATGAAATAGTTTATGAAAATAAATCGCCTAGCGTTGTAATTAATTCTGTCAGTCAGGCGATAATAAATGATGAAGTATTGTTTGACGCTAGTGATTCTAGCGATCCAGAAGGGGACGCATTAAAATATTTTTGGCAGATTAATTTAAGCACAACAACCATAGCAACTAGTTCAGAAATTAGTTTTGATTTTGCTTTTTCTAAAATCGGCAATTATGAAATAAATTTAATTGCAGTTGATAGCGCTAACGCCAGTTCAACTGCAAAAGAAAAAATAAAAGTTACCAGTTCAAATTTGGTCAGTGCTGAAATAACTGAAAGCCAGAATTTTGATATTTATATTACCGAGGTTTTCCCTAATCCTAAAGGCGCGGATGGAGAAAGTGAGTTTATTGAGATATATAATGCTGATGAAATAGAAGTAAATTTAAATGGTTGGAAGTTAGATGATGCTGAAGGCGGTAGTCGGCCTTATACCATTAATGAAGATGTATTTATAGGCGCAGGACAGTATTTAGATTTCATGCGATCTGTTACTTCGTTAGCCTTGAACAATACTTATGACTCAGCGCGGTTGTTTAATGATTTTGATGAATTAATTTTTGAAATTAGTTTCGATGAAATAATTGAAGATGCGAGCTACGCGTATGATGGCGGAAAGTGGTCGTGGACAAGTATAGTAACGCCTGGCGCGGAAAATGTAATTGTTCAAAATATAATAAAGAAACCCACCTCCGCTAAAGCTTCGGCGGGGCGAGGAAGATATGCGCCAGTTATTACGACGACTTTGGAAAAAATTAGAGAATTTGAAAAAGGCGACAAGGTAAAAGTCTCTGGCACAGTTGCAGTATTACCTGGAGTTTTTTCTACTCAGTATTTTTACATTGTCGGCTCGCCTGGCATTCAAGTTTATAGTAATAAAAAGTTATTTCCTGATTTGCAGATTGGCGATCAAGTTGAAGTTAGTGGAGAATTAACTGAAAGCTATGGAGAGCTACGTTTAAAGACTAGTAGCGAAAATGATATCCGAAAAATAGCTACTAGCACACCGCCAGAACCGATTATTACCGAATGCGATAAAATTGGTGAGAATATGGAAGCACAATTAGTTCGGATTAAGGGCGAAGTAGTAGAAAAGGAAGGATCTATTATTTGGCTTGATGACGGTAATAGCGAAATTGAAGTTTATATCAAAACCGGCGCGAAGATTAATAAGAACGCCATTAAAGAAGGAGAAACTATTACAGTAATCGGCCTTGTTTCTCAGAAAAATGATAGCTATCGAGTGATGCCACGTTCACAAAAAGATATTATTATTGAAGGAGTAAATAGAGAGGGCAAAGTACTAGGCGAAATTAGTTATAGTGATGAATGGATGTTGGCGCAGAATAATAAGAAGTTAAAGCTAATGCAATATTTATTAATTATTGCTGGAGGATTAATTGTAGTTTTGGGAGGGATTATTTGGAGGGAGAGAAAATGAAAAGCCGTTTAGTGAGCGAAGCTCAGAACTAAACGGCTAAAGATCTATAAAGAGTTATTTCGATTTTTTTCACACAATATTCAAATGCAATCTACCTTCAGCGTTGATAAGTTGAGAGCCTGAAATGTGGTCATTCGGGAAAGGCTCTCAGTAATGCATTGACCTGTTCAACAATATTGTCCCTATCTCTCTCTAATGCACAGAAACCATGATCAAAACTATGTGTACTGCGGTATCGGATGGTAATTAGAATTTTGTTTTCCAGTACTTTAGTTATCGTGGCATCATCTTTTTGTATGTAGCCGCCAATATCTGTATGTACGAAATGTCTTGCCTCTTTCAACATCTTTATTATCGCATCAATGTTACTTTTCGGCGTACACAACACCGTTAAATAAGCGTTTTGATCGTCTTTTGTGCCACTGAAAGTTACTTCAGTTTCCATTGTCTTGTCCTCGCTTTTCTTGGTTTGGCGTTCAATGATCTAAAGAACATAATATTTTATCTCAATCAGTTATATTTGTCAATAATCCAAAATGTTTCAATGTTGGAATTATATTTGGCGCTAGATCTGCTTCTGGTAGATTATTAATATCTAGCCAGTCCCATTTATCAATCTCTTCACTCGGTTTTACTTCGCCAATCCGTTTCGCTAAATAGTGGACTAAAATAACATCCAGCTCGCCTTCGTCAGCTTCTTTTTTTGTATGCATTAAAAAAGGCGTTTTATTTAGAATTTCAATCTCAATACCCATTTCTTCTTTTGCTTTACGTTTGGCTGTGGCAGTTAAATTTTCTTCCATATTCTCTACTCGGCCACCACAAAATTTCCAGAAGGTTGTATCTCCGTGTTGGTTAAGTAAGACTTTATTGTCCTCTACAATAACCGGTCCAGATGCGATGATTATTTTTGGCATAAGTTTTATTTAGTATATATTTATTGTATAAGATCAGGGTGGTTTGTCAACGATTATTCACCCTGCATCAGACGCGGGGTAAACCCCGTAAATCTCCGCGGGGTGAACTTTTATTTTTTTCATAAATCTGTTATATTTAAATTGTAGATAAATCACTAAATAAGTGGTTATTTTTAATGTTATGGTCAAGCGAAGAAAAAAATATGTTAGACATCATGACCGATTTGCAGACGGTTATGCTTTGGATTTGAGCCCAGAAATTAAGAAAAGTATTTTGGTTATTTCTTTAATTGCAGTTGGCGGAATAAGCTTATTAAGTTTATTTGGTTTGGCTGGAGTTTTAGGAGACTATGTTGATCAGGGGCTAGCTTTATTATTAGGTTGGGGCCGTTGGTTGTTCCCGCTATTTTTATTGTTGTTTGGTTTCCTACTTTATAATGAAGACAAAAAATGGATACATGGTTATACATATGTTGGCCTGTTTTTTTTCATTTTAAGTTTTCAATCATTACTCCATGTATTTTATCAAGCTAATCCAGAGATGGCGGCTAGCCTGGGCAAAGGCGGTGGATACGCGGGATTATTCCTAGATAAAATTTTTGTTAATTTAATTGGTTTTTGGGCGACATTGTTAGTTTTGATATGCCTCTTTGTTATATCTTTAATGTTGGTATTTAATTCAACCTTATCCGGATTGATGGGCGGAGAAAGTTTAATGGGTAAGATATTTTCTCCATTGACTAAATTTTTCAAAAGAGGGGATGATGAAGATTACGAGGGCGAGGATTATGAAGAAGAAGAGGAAGAGGAAATGGATGAGAAAGAAGCAGAATACGAAGAGGATGAAGATGGTGAAGAATTTAGCTCACATGAGGTCGGAGATGAAGATAGTAGCGAGGAAAAGGAAGAGGAAGAGGAAGAAACACCAAAAATTAAACGTAGTAATATTAAAATTAATATCCCTTTAGATTTATTAAGCAGTAAAATCGGTAAGCCGTCCGGAGCAGATGTAAAAAATAGTAATGAAATAATTAAACGGACGTTGGAAAATTTTGGCATTCCAGTGGAGATGGGGGATGTTAGCGTTGGGCCAACTGTTACTCAATATACATTTAAACCAGCCGAGGGAGTTAAGCTTTCCCGGATTACTAGTTTGAATAATGATTTAGCCTTGGCGTTAGCAATGCATCCCATTAGGATTGAAGCACCTATTCCTGGTAAATCATTAGTTGGTGTAGAAGTGCCAAATCGAATTATTGCTAGAGTAGGATTGCGAGAAATTATTGATATTCCTGAATTCAGAAAAAGAAAATATAATACTATGATAGCCTTAGGTAAGGATGTAGCCGGACAGGCTTGGATGGCGAATTTAGCTAAAATGCCCCATTTATTAGTAGCTGGTACTACTGGGTCAGGTAAATCGGTTTGTTTAAATTCAATTATTGTTAGTTTGTTATATCAAAACAATCCTGATGATTTGAAATTTATTATGGTTGATCCTAAACGAGTTGAATTACCAGTCTATAATGGAATACCATATTTATTATCACCAGTTATAACCGATGTGCCAAAAACGATTAATGCTTTGAAGTGGTGCTTGAATGAAATGGATCGTCGTTTTGATCTTTTAGCAGCAGCTGGTAAACGCGATATCGCTGGCTATAATGCTGTTTCCCGAGATAAATTACCATACATTGTTTTCATAATTGATGAATTAGCAGATTTAATGGTAGCAGCTGCTAGAGACGTTGAAGGAGCAATAATTCGTTTAGCGCAAATGGCCAGAGCAGTTGGCATTCATCTTGTCTTAGCTACCCAAAGACCATCAGTAGACGTTATCACTGGTTTGATTAAAGCAAATATTCCAGCAAGGATTGCTTTTTCAGTATCTTCTGCAATTGATTCACGCACAATTTTAGATAGCCAAGGAGCGGAAAAATTACTTGGTCGAGGAGATATGCTTTTTGTAACCGCTGAGCTCTCTAAGCCAAAAAGAATACAAGGTGCCTATGTTGACGATCGAGAAATAAAGAAAATTGTTCGACATATAAAAGATCAATCCGGTGAAGCAGAATATGATGAGGAAGTTACTGGCAAGCAAAAAGTAGGAGGCATAGGCGGGGCTAGTTTTAGCGGTGATGAAGATTCTGATGAATTATATCAAGAAGCAAAAGAAATAGTGGTTAATTCAGATAAAGCATCAACTTCATTCTTACAGCGTCGTTTGCGTATTGGTTATGCTCGCGCTGCTCGTTTAATTGACCTTCTAGAAGAGAGCGGAATAGTTGGTCCAGCTAATGGAGCTAAAGCACGGGAGATCTTGATTACTAGGGAAGAATATGCTAAAGTAAGCGAACAAATGCCATCAGGCATGCCTTTGCATAATAGAGAAGAATCAGAATTTAACGCTGATCAAATATTGGGAGATGAGGAAGATGAGGAAGAAATTGACGATGAAGATGAGGAGGATGACGGAATTGTGATTAATAAAGGCGATACGAAAGAAGATGAAGAAAATGAGGATGAAGAAGAGGAGTCTGAGGAAGAAGAGGAAGAAGAGGAAGAAGAGGAAGAAGACGACGAATTACCACCAGTAGTCGAAGAAGATACTGAGGCTGGTAAAAATGAAGAAGACGACGAAGAAGCCGAGGAGGAGGAAGATGAGGACGTTGATGAAGAAGCAGAAAGAATGTATTCTAGATAATTTTTATAAATTTTGAATATTAAAATAATAATTATGCATATCCAACATTTAGGACACTCTTGTTTTAAACTGCAAGGTAAAGACAGCAAAGGGGAGGGCATTACTATCGTCACTGATCCATTTAATAAAGACTATGGCTTGCGTGTGCCTAGCACTGAAGCTGATATTGTTACTATTAGTCATGATCATAAAGACCATAATAATATTAGCGCCATCAAAGGTAGCCCCTATGTAATTGATACAGCTGGAGAATATGAAATTAAAGATACTTTTATTCAAGGAATAGATTCAGCCCATGACGATAAAGATGGTAAAGAGCACGGTGGAAACCTGATATATCGTATTAATTTTGAAGATGTGGTAATCACTCATTTAGGAGATTTAGGCCATGTTTTAAATAATAAACAAATTGAAGCACTTCAAGGTACAGATATTTTAATAGTGCCAGTTGGCGGAACATATACTTTAGATGCAAAGAAGGCAGTTGAAGTAATTAATCAAGTTGAACCGAGAATGGTTATCCCAATGCATTATCAAGTGCCAGGATTAAAATTTAAATCAGGCGAGACGATTGATAGCGTTGATAAATTTATTAAAGAATTTGGAATTAAACCTACTTCACCCCATGAAATTACCGGAGGTAATATTTCACGGGGTAAAGAAGACAAATTAAAAATAACCAAAAAAGATTTACCTAGTGAAGATATGGAGCTTATTATTTTTAAATCCTAAATACGAAATCCTAAATCCGAAACAAATTCAAAATAAAAAATTTAAAATTCAAAACGTTTCGAATTTAATAAACATATGCCAAGGAGAAAAACTATAACTAAATCCGCCACTACTAAAAGAGTGGCAAAAAAGAAAACTAGCGCTAAGAAAAAAGCTGCTAGTAAAGTAATTGCCAGTAAAAAAATAGAGGCGCCAGTTGAAATGACTTTTGAGGAAGAATCTAAAATTGAACGAGAAAAAATTATTGCCATGTGGGCAGCGGTTGGATTTTTCATAATCATTATTTTTTCTTTTTGGATAATTAGTTTTAAAAGCAGTATAAAACATTCAATCAAAGAAACGCCAGCTAGTGGCGCAAAATTTAATCAATTAATTAGTGATTTTAATATAGCATTAGAAGAGACTAAAAATAATTTTAATGATTTTCAAGATGTGTTAGAAGAGGATTCTGTAATTGCAGAAGAATCAGAAGTAAAAGAGGATCAAATTCAAAAACTTGAACAAAGAATTAGTGAGATGGAAAAGCAGATTGAATTAGAAAAATTTTTAGATAAATTAAATAGCGAATTGGATACAGAAAGCCAAACAGGAGAATAAAAGATAATAACAAAATAATTATATGGTGAAAAAAAAGGAAAGCCCTCCCAAGCCTGCGGCAGGGCGGGCAAGTAAAAAAAATAAGCCAGTGAAGAAGAAAGAAGTTAAAGAAACTAAAGAAACTGCGGAAATTAAGAAGAAAGAAACTAAAGAAATTATTGAAGCAGAAGTGGTTAATGAAGGTGAAAAAACAAATTACGGCACAATAACTCCAACTTCTTTAGTATCAGAAATGCGTAGTTCGTATTTAGATTATGCCATGTCAGTTATTGTTAGCCGTGCTTTACCAGATGTTCGTGATGGATTAAAACCAGTACATCGTCGTATTTTATACGCCATGTGGTCTTTAGGATTAAAGCCAAGTGCAAAATTTAGAAAGTCAGCTACTGTTGTTGGTGAAGTTTTAGGTAAATATCATCCACACGGCGACTCTTCTGTTTATGATGCAATGGTACGTATGGCGCAAGACTTTTCCATGCGTTACATGCTTGTTAAAGGGCAGGGAAACTTTGGCTCAATGGACGGAGATGGTGCAGCTGCTATGCGTTATACTGAGGCGAAATTAGCCTCTATTTCCGAAGAATTATTATTAGATTTAGAAAAAAATACAGTTGATTTTATACCCAATTATGATAGCAGTCAAAAAGAACCAACGGTTTTCCCAGCTCGTTTACCGAATTTATTGCTAAACGGCGCTTTAGGAATCGCAGTTGGTATGGCGACTAATATTCCGCCACATAATTTAACTGAAATTTGTCAGGGTATCATTCATTTACTCGATAATTCTGATGCTACAGTTGATGATTTAATGCAATTTGTTAAAGGTCCTGATTTTCCAACTGGCGGAATAATTTATGATGCTTCTGAAATTAAAAGGGCCTACGCTACTGGTAAGGGCGGAATTGTAATTCGTGCTAAAACAGACATTACAGAAGGTAAGGGTGGGGCAAGTAAAATTATAATTAATGAAATTCCTTACCAAGTTAACAAAGCTGAATTAGTAGAAAAAATTGCTGATTTAGTTAAGAATAAAAAAATAGAAGGCATAAGAGATTTGCGCGATGAGTCGGATAAAGATGGCGTGAGAATTGTAGTTGAATTAAAAAAAGATACTTATCCAAAAAAGATTTTAAATAGTTTATTTAAACATACTTCTTTGCAGACAACTTTTCATGTAAATTTGATTGCCTTAGTCGATGGAATACAGCCGAAATTGTTAAATTTGAAAATGGTTTTAGAAGAATATATCAAACATCGCATAGAGGTCATTAAAAGAAGAACTCAATTTGAATTAGATAAAGCTAAGGCACGCGCCCACATTTTAGAAGGTTTAATGATTGCTTTAAAAAATATTGACGCAGTTATTAAAATAATTAAATCTTCAAAAGATAAAGAAGTTGCCAAAGTTAATTTAATGAAGCGTTTTAAACTTACTGAAATTCAAGCAACAGCAATTTTAGAAATGCGTTTACAGAATTTAGCTAATCTAGAACAGCAAAAAATTAAAGATGAATTAGTAGATAAAAAGAGATTGATTAAAGATTTAGAAGGTATCTTGCAATCAAAACAAAAAATTATCAAGATGATAAAAGATGATCTAGAAGGGTTGATTCATAAATATGGTGATGAACGTCGAACTAGAATGATTGCTTCTTCAATTAAAGAATTTAGACAAGAAGATTTAGTGCCTAATGAGTCAGCTGTAATTATTATGACTCGTGATGGCTACATTAAGCGTGTTCCGCCAGAAACTTTCAAAGTTCAAGGACGTGGCGGTAAGGGAGTAATTGGCCTAACCACTAAAGAAGAGGACATAGTAGAATTTTTCTTTACTACTATGACACATAGCGATATATTATTTTTTACTACCAAGGGTCGTGTATTCCAGTTAAAAGCATATGATGTGCCAGTAGCATCTAGAACATCAAAAGGACAGGCAATTGTTAACTTTTTACAATTATTAACGACTGAAAAAGTAACAACTATGCTTCCGCTAGATAAATTAGAGGGAAATGCTCAATACTTATTAATGGCCACTGAAAAAGGTTTAGTTAAAAAAGTGGAAATTAGCCAATTTGCAAACGTACGTCGTAGCGGTTTGATTGCTATTAAAGTAAAAGAGGATGATAGGTTAATTTGGACTCGACCAACTTCTGGAAAAGATCAAGTAATGCTTATAACTTCTAATGGTCAGTCAGTCAGATTTAAAGAAAGCGATGTCCGGGCTATGGGACGGAACGCTAGCGGTGTTACGGGCATTAGATTAAAGAAAGAAGATCTAGTAGTCGGCATGGGAGTGATCCATGGTAATAAAGATAAACATAAATTATATCAAGTTGTAGTAATTGGTCAGCAAGGATTTGGTAAGCGTTCTACGCTAGGCTTGTACAAAGTACAATCACGAGCCGGATCGGGTATTAAAACTCTAAAGACAACAGCTAAAACCGGAAAAGTAATAAGCTCCTTTATAGTGAATAGCGCTTTAATGAAAGAAAAAGATTTAATTATAATTTCTGAAAAAGGACAAGTAATTCGTTTACCATTTAAATCAGTTCCAACTTTAGGCCGTGATACTCAGGGCGTAAGATTAATGAAATTAAAAGATGCTGACGATAGTATTGCGAATGTAACTTGGATATAAGCCCTCACCCCTCACCCCTAACCCCTCTCCCAGAACGGGAGAGGGGAACTATAATGATTCCCGCCTTTTGGCGGGAATTTTTGGTTGTTGAAAAGTGTATTGCATAAATTCTTTATTTTGCTATATTGAAAATAGCATACTTTAAGACTTTTAACTTTATGCAGACGTGGCAGTGCCACGTCTCTACCAATATGCCATTTTTAATTGATGCTAACAATTTAGCTGGCAAGCTTAGATTACTTGGTAATTCTGGCTGGGATCAGGAATTAATTAGTATGGTAAAAACTTATTTTTTAGATAAGGGTCAAAAAGCCATATTAGTTTTTGATAGTAGTGATCCGTTAGGGGATAGATATGTTGATCAAGATTTAACAATTATTTATACCCCTAAAGATGCAGTCTATGATAATGCTGATGATAAGATTATTGAATTAATGCAGAATGAAAAAAAACCCGAAGATTGGGTGTTAGTTACTGATGATTTAAATATTATAAACGAGGCTGGTAAATTAGATATTGAAGTAGTATTAGCTCGTGATTTTGCCAAGAAATTAATGCCTGATCTTGAGATTAATGATGAAGACGAATTAAGTGAAAGTGAACAAGATAAAATAACAGATGAGTTGATGGATGAGTGGAACTAACGGAATTACGAATTATGAATTATGAATTACGAATTATGACGACGGTGACGGTGACGAATACGCTAATGAGTGATTAATTAAGGATTTAGACTTGATTTTATTAGTATATTATGGTAATATTCCAAAGAACTTCCAATATGGGGAGTTTTTTATAATATGACTCGCCTAGATTCGGCGAAGCTAGCAGGGTAGCTCCCACCCATCCCGCTACGCGGTTGGGCGGGCAGGCCCAGCCATTCCGCTACGCGGTTGGGCGGGCAAGCAGGTGGTTAGGTTAGTTTAAAATAAAATAATGACAGGGTAGCTCAGCTGGTTAGAGCGCGGCACTCATAACGCCGAGGTCGAGAGTTCAAGTCTCTCTCTTGTCACCACATTAGTCAAAAGTCCATAAAGTCAAAAGTCAAAAGTCCCGCCTCCACTAAAGTTTCGGCGAGACAAGGCAAAAGTAAGACGTTGACGGTGACGAATGGCAAATAACAAGCACGCACCCATAGCTCAATTGGATAGAGTACCTGGCTTCGGACCAGGGGGTTGCAGGTTCGAGTCCTGCTGGGTGCACTACGATAGTCGAAAGTCCATTTTTGACTTTATAGACTTTTGACTAAAAGGCCCTTATAGCTCAGCTGGTAGAGCAGTTGCCTCTTAAGCAAATGGTCCCAGGTTCAAATCCTGGTGGGGGCACTACGATTAATTAGGAATTATGAATTATGAATTACGGACGACGACGGTGACGACGAAATTAACAATGACCAATTTTCAATTTTCAAAAGAATTACGTAATTTCCGCCAAAGGCGGATAAAAATTACGTTTTTTTTATTTGTGATTGACTTTTGGGGTGGGAAGTGGGAGTATTAAGAAAGAAATAGGTATTTAAATAGGTATTTCTATTAAAAAATATTAAGGAGGAATATGGTAAAAATTAAAGATTTGCCGGCGTTTTCTCGTCCGCGTGAAAAATTAATTGAGCGAGGCGCGTCTGGCTTAAAAGATAAAGAATTATTAGCCGTGCTTTTAGGTACGGGTAGAGCGGGGAAGAATGTGCTTGAAATTGCGGAAGAAATTTTGAAAAAGCATCAGATGAAAAAGCTTTTGGGTCTGTCTTGCGCGGAAATGTCTAAAATTAAGGGTATTGGTCCGGCTAAGGCGACGACTCTATTAGCGGCTTTTGAAATTACTAAGAGGGCAATGGATGTTGAAGATAATAATTTACCGACTATTAGTAGCGCGAAGGATGCGGTGGCACAATTGCAGGAACTGCGAACGGCTAAGAAAGAGCATTTTGTAGTTTTATATTTAAATGCGCGCAATCAGTTGGTCCATAAAGAAACTATTTCTGTCGGGACGTTAAACGCTAGTCTAGTACATCCGCGCGAGGTTTTTAAACCGGCGATTGAGCATTTGGCAGCGAGTGTAATATTGGCACATAATCATCCGAGCGGGGATACTGAGCCGAGTAAGGCTGATATTGAGCTGACTGGCAGGCTGGGGGATGCGGGTCGGCTGTTGGGGATTGAGCTTGCGGATCATTTAATTGTAACGAAAACGGGTTTTTTGAGCATTAAATAAATTTTAAAATATATGGTGAACCAAATTTCTTATTCTAGTAAACGTGAATAATCTAGAATTAAGAATCGCCTTATTCTAGACCTTAGAATAAGATTTTTCTTATTCTAGAAAAGGCTTGCAAACTAGAATAAAAAGTTAGTATACATGTTTGACAAGATGTAGACTAACTTCGTACTTAGTATACATTGAGCATAAAAAAGTATAATTTAATAAATGTCTAAAATTCGTACACTAAGTGTTGACTTTCTTGACATATTTTGATAAAGTATTAATAAGATTAGAATTAATAAAAATACTATGAATGTTAAATTTATTAAAAAACTAAGAGCAGATAATGGTTATTCTCAGGCAGAAGTCGCAAAAGAAATTGGTATTTCACGTTCTTTGTATATTTCTGTAGAGAAAGACAAAAGAGAACTCTCTCTTAAAGAAGCAGATGCTCTAAGCAGATTATACAGAATTACAATTAGTGATTTGGTAACAAATAATAAAAAGAAGTATAAAAAATACGAACAAATGCTTTTTGCTTTTTTGCGTTCTATAGGCGGCGATAAAAAAGTTCCAAAAACAAAATTAGCAAAATTGCTTTATTTCTCTGATTTCGCATGGTTTTATAATAACCATGAAAGCATGAGTGGTTTGGAATATAGAAAAATTGAACATGGCCCTGTGCCTGATTATTATTTTAGGCTTATTGAAGAGCTGGACGGTGATGATAAGATATCAATTGAGCACAAAGACAAAGCTTTGTTAATATCAGAAACAAGAGTGGGCGAAAAGGTTGGCGATGATTTATTAAATACTAAGGAAAAGAAATTGATTAAAGAAATTGCTAATAGATGGAAGAATAAAAAGACAAAAGAGATTGTTGGTTTTGCGCATAGCCAAATTCCATATACGTTCGTAGACAAGGGAGATATTATTCCTTATGAATTAATTACGCAGGAAGATCCGGACCATGTCTATTAAATATTCTGTAAAAACTGAAACTTTTGCAGAATCTCATTATTTAAAAAAGATTAGCAAAAAATACAAAAAATCATTTCTTGTCCCATGGAGTGCTTTTAAATTAATGTTGCAAAAATTTGATTTAATGCTTGAGCGCGATAATACAAATGCGATAGTAAAAATAGATGACAACACCACGATTTGTAAAACTGAATTTAAAATAATGCCAAATGAATCAACAAAATCATCAGGCAATAGATGTATTGTTGCGCAAGATAAAATAAAACAAGAAATAAAAATTTTATTGGTTTATCATAAAGGTGATATACAAGGCACTAATGAGACAAGATGGTGGAAACGGATGGTGAAAGATAATTACAAAGAATATAAGGAATATTTATAAATAAAAAATTATGGCAAACATAGAAACAACTCAAAATATAAATAAAGAACAAGAGCGATCAGAATTACATCGAGCTATTTGGCAGATTGCTAATGATTTGCGTGGAAGCGTGGATGGTTGGGATTTCAAGCAGTATGTACTTGGCATGCTCTTCTATCGTTTTATCAGTGAGAATTTGACCAATTACATTAATGCAGATGAACGTCGTACGGGTAAGAAAGACTTTGACTATTCTACGCTAGCCGATAAAGAAGCTGAGTTTGGTCGAGCAGATACAGTGAAAGAAAAAGGGTTTTACATTTTGCCAAGCGAACTTTTTGTGAATGTCGTAAAAAAAGCTCGCAACGACGCCAATCTGAATGAAACTCTCAGTGCCGTTTTTCGTACTATTGAAAATTCTGCCAAGGGCACGGAAAGCGAAGATGATCTAAAAGGCTTATTTGATGATCTTGATGTGAACTCCAATAAACTGGGAGCTACAGTGGAGAAAAGAAATGGGCAACTCACAAAACTTTTAGAAGCCATTAGCGGTCTTCGTCTTGGCAATTATTCGGACCACACCATTGATGCGTTTGGTGATGCCTATGAATATTTAATGACAATGTATGCTTCAAGTGCTGGTAAGTCCGGTGGTGAGTTCTATACTCCGCAAGAAGTGAGCGAACTTTTGGCAGAAATTTCTACTGTTGGGAAGAAAGAAGTCAACAAGGTGTACGATCCGGCATGTGGATCTGGTTCGTTACTTCTTAAATTTGCTAAAGTTCTTGGTAAAGAAAATGTTCGTCTAGGTTTCTATGGTCAAGAGATTAACCTTACTACTTACAACCTCTGTCGTATCAACATGTTCCTACACGATATTAACTATAATCATTTTGATATTGCTCATGGTGACACACTGACTGACCCAAAACATTGGGATGATGAACCTTTTGATGCAATTGTTTCTAATCCACCTTATTCTATAAAATGGGATGGTGATGGTAATCCAATCCTCATTAATGATCCTCGTTTTTCACCAGCTGGAGTGCTGGCACCGAAGAGCAAGGCTGATCTAGCTTTTACTATGCATATGCTTTCGTGGCTTTCTACTAGCGGTGTAGCGGCTATTGTTGAGTTCCCCGGTGTTCTTTATCGTGGAGGAGCAGAGCAGAAGATTCGAAAATACTTGCTGGAAAATAATTATATCGACGCTGTAATTCAACTTCCGCCTGACCTCTTTTTTGGTACAGGCATTGCTACCTGTATTATTGTGCTTAAAAAAAGTAAAACCGATAATAAAACACTTTTTATTGATGCGTCTGCTGAGTTTGTACGCGGTGGCAACAAGAATAAATTGAGTGATGCAAATAGATCTAAAATATTAGAATCCTTTACCACTCGCAAAGATACTGAGTATTTTGCGAAACTAGTTAATAATAAAGCTATTGCTGAGAATGACTATAATATTGCGGTTTCAAGTTATGTTGTAGCAGAGGATACTCGAGAAGTGGTTGATATTACAGAACTTAATAAAGAAATAAAGCAAGTTGTCACACGACAAAATGAGTTGCGTGTAGCGATTGATGAGATTGTTGAGGATATTGAAGAAACAAAATAAGAAAATAAGGTATGAAAAAAAGAAAAATTATTGATTTATCAAAAAAAGAAGCGAGAGAATTTTTTTTAGAATCTGAATCTTATTTTAGCACTGACTTACCTGAATATTTTAATTTTGAAAAGTTCTTGAGAGGTATTGAAAAATTAAAAGGTGGTTATGATATTTTAAATGCAAAAAATGATAGCACATCTTATGCTGTATACAATAACAAAGATGGTAAATATGCATGGAGAAAGCTAGAGTTGGTACATCCAATAATTTATCTTGAATTAGTAAATGTTATTACTGATAATTGGGTAGCGATAAAAAAACATTTTTCTAATAACGAAACTAAAAATATAAACTGCTGTCCAATTTATAAAAAACAACATAAACATAAAAAACATAAAAAAACTCAAATATTGTCATATCTAGAAAAAATAGAAAAAAGTAGTATTGGTAAGTCGTTGAATTATGAATACATGGCAAAGCTTGATATTGCAAACTGTTATCCATCGGTTTATACTCATTCAATATCTTGGGCGCTACATTCAAAATCAGTTGCTAAAAATAATAGAAAAAATAGTTTTTATAAAAAAGGCAGAAAAAGTCAACCATCATTGCTTGGTAATGATATAGATTTTCTTTTGCAAGCAATGCAGAGTGGACAAACAAATGGTATTCCCCAGGGGAGTGTATTGATGGATTTTATTGCAGAAATTATATTAACTTATATAGATAAATTATTAGGAGATAGTTTGGTCAATGAAAATATTACTAAATATGAAATTATAAGATATAGAGATGATTATAGAATATTTACGAAAGAAAAATCAGATGGTGAAAAAATTATAAAAATTTTATCAGAAATTTTGATTGATTTTAATTTTAAATTAAATACAAATAAAACAGAAGTTGGTGAAGATATAGTTTTAATGTCAATCAAGAAAGATAAATTAAATAATATTGCTTATCATATTGGGGCAGATAAGGATATTGATGTTTTTAGGTTAAAGAGGTTGTTATTAGATATATTGAATACATCAAAATTATATCCTAACTCTGGGTTTATTCTAAAAATGCTTCAGCATTTTAATGAAAAGGGATTCTACAGAAAAAATAAAAAATGGTATATAAAAGAAGAAGATCTTTTAATAACCATCTTAGTAAATATTGTTATTAAAAATCCAAGATGTTTTGCGATTGCTTGTGTAAGCATTTTTAATTTATTACCAAAGCTTTCTTTAATAAAGCAAAAAATTTATTCCAATATTATTTATAAAAAATTATTAGATATCAACAACATAGGATATAATGAAATTTGGTTGCAAAGGTGTTTATGTAAAGTTGATAAAACTAAAAAATATAAAAATGAGATATGTAAAGTTGTAAATAATAATAGAAAAAGTAGCATTTTTGGAAATCATTTTATAAATGATCCCCAATTAAAAGTATTACTGGATAAAAATAATTTTATTGATAGAAATAAATTGTCAAAGATTTCTAAAGTCCCTAAAGAAAGTGAGTTAAATATTTTTGGTAATTATATTGATTAAAAAAATGAATAAAAAACTCAATAAAATTGAAAAGTTAATTTCTGAGCTATGCCCAGAGGGGGTGGAATTTAAGGTATTGGGAGAACTTGGCAATCTTTATGGCGGCTTGACTGGAAAAAGTAAAGATGATTTTAGTGATGGTAATGCAAAATTTGTTACCTATATGAATATATTTTCTAACATTGCAGTTGATGCTGATATCAGTAGTTTTGTGAAAATTAGTAAGGAAGAAAAACAAAAGAAAATTCAATACGGGGATGTGTTATTTACAGGCTCATCAGAAACGCCTAACGAGTGTGGAATGTCTTCTGTTCTGACAGAAAAAGTTGATGAATTTATTTATTTGAATAGCTTTTGTTTTGGTTTTCGTTTTCATGATACAAGTTTATTTTTGCCTGATTTTTCGAAATATCTTTTTAGGGACGTACAAATTAGAAAACAGATTACAAAAACTGCAAGTGGTGTAACAAGATTTAATATCTCCAAAAAGCGCTTTGCAAAAGTCTTAATTCCTATTCCACCACTCGCCGTGCAGGAAGAAATTGTAAAAATTCTTGATAATTTTACCGAGCTGGAAGCAGAGCTGGAAGCAGAACTGGAAGCAAGAAAGAAACAGTACGAGTATTATCGTGAGGAGTTGTTGACGTTTGATGATGAAGCGCGATGGGAAACATTGGGAGATATTGGAAAAGTATTAATGTGTAAGAGAATTTTCAAAAATCAAACATTAGCAACTGGAGATATCCCGTTTTATAAAATTGGGACTTTTGGTAAAGTGCCGAATGCATTTATTTCACAAGATATTTTTGATGAATATCGCAAAAAGTTTTCTTTTCCAAAAAAGGGAGATGTGCTTTTATCGGCTTCTGGAACGATAGGGCGAAGAGTGATATATGATGGTGAGTCAGCATATTTTCAGGATTCAAATATAATCTGGATTGATAATGATGAAAGTAAAGTATTAAATAAATTTTTATATCATTTTTATGCGACAGTAGTATGGCAAACTGAGGGCGGAACAATCAAAAGACTTTATAATGATAATTTAAAAAAAGTTAAAATTTCAGTACCAAAGATTGCTGAACAAAAACGAATTGTATCTATCTTAGATAAATTTGATGCACTTGTGAGCGATATTTCAATTGGTTTACCCGCAGAGCTCAATGCTCGTATCAAACAATACAAATACTATCGTGGTAAGCTATTAACTTTCAAAGAAAAGGAATATGTCAACAAATAAAAAATATAATTTAGTTGCGGAAAATTCGCACCTGCCTGCCAGCGAGGCAGGAAGTACTGTTGTTGCTGAATATCGTAAGGTTGTAGACCGAGTACAGGATGGTGCTTCTTATCAAAGCGAAGCAGAATTAGAGCGAGCATTTATAGAACAGCTCAAGACACAGGCTTACGAACAAGTAAATATTACATCAGAAGATAACCTTGTGTCCAATCTGCGCCAACAGCTGGAGAAATTAAATGATTTCAAGTTTTCCGACAATGAATGGAAACAATTTTTTGCTAGCGAAATAGCAAATCCAAATCAGAGTATCGCAGAAAAAACAGCAACTATTCAAGAGGATTATATTAAAAATCTTACGCGTGATGATGGCACAGTGAAGAATGTCTACTTGCTTAAAAAAGATAATATTCACGATAATAGTTTGCAGGTTACCAATCAATACACCACAGAAGATGGCCAGCGTGCTAATCGTTATGATGTGACAGTTCTTGTAAACGGTTTACCTTTGGTACATATCGAGCTCAAGCGTCGTGGGGTAGCCATTCAAGAAGCATTTAATCAGATTAATCGTTATCAGCGAGAAAGTTTTTGGGCATCAGCTGGACTTTTTGAATATGTTCAACTGTTTGTTATTTCAAATGGAACACATACAAAGTATTATAGTAATACCACGCGTGTAGAGCATATCAAAGAAGCAAGCAGAGGTAAGATAAAAAAAGGTAAACGCTCAAGTAATAGTTTTGAATTTACAAGCTGGTGGGCAGATGGCACTAATCGTCCTATTACGGACTTAATGGACTTTGCCAAAACATTTTTTGCTAAGCATGCACTTTTGAATATTTTGACTCGTTATTGTGTATTTACTAGCGAACAAGAACTTTTGGCAATGCGTCCATATCAGATTGTGGCGACAGAAAAGATATTGAATAAAATAGAGCTTAGCAAAAACTATAAAAAACAAGGTACTATTGAAGCTGGTGGTTATATCTGGCATACAACAGGCTCAGGAAAAACTCTAACCAGTTTTAAGACAGCACAACTAACAAGCAAATTGCCGTACGTAGACAAGGTGTTATTTGTTGTTGATAGAAAAGATTTGGATTATCAGACTATGAAAGAATATGACAAGTTTGAAAAAGGGGCTGCTAATAGTAATACCAGTACAGCTATTTTAAAAAAACAACTTGAAGATCCAAAAGCTCGTATTATTATTACCACTATTCAAAAATTAGACCATTTTATTAAACGTAATTCCAGACATGCTCTTTTTGATGGCCATATTGTACTTATTTTTGATGAATGTCATCGTTCACAGTTCGGCGATATGCATGCTGGTATTACCAAAGCATTTAAGAACTATAATCTTTTTGGATTTACTGGTACACCAATTTTTGCAGTCAATGCTTCGGCTGGTGGTCGAGTAGATTTGAAGACTACCGAACAAGCTTTTGGAGATAAATTGCATACCTACACAATAGTGGACGCGATTTCTGATAAAAATGTTTTGCCGTTTAAGGTTGATTATATTTCTACAGTTAAAGAAGCTGAGAATATTGAAGATAAGAAGGTAAGTAGTATTGACCGTGAATCGGCGCTGGCTGACCCAGAACGATTAACAAATATCGTGAGTTATATTCGTGAACATTTTGACCAGAAGACCAAGCGAAACAGTTTTTATAAATTGAAAGACCGTCGGTTAGCGGGCTTCAACTCAATTTTTACTGTTTCTTCAATTGATGTGGCAAAGAAATATTATAGCGAATTTAAAAAACAACTTAAAGATTTACCAAGCGATAAACAATTAAAGGTAGCAACAATTTTCAGCTTTAGCGTTAATGATGAGGACGAAGACGGAATGACAGACGAAAATTCAGAAGACACAAGTGGCTTAGATGCGAGCTCAAGAGATTTTTTAGATAGTGCTATAGTTGATTACAATAAAATGTTTGGTACACCATATGATACTTCATCTGATAAGTTTCAGAATTACTATAAAGATGTGAGTGAGAGAGTGAAAAAACGTGAGATTGATATTCTTATTGTGGTTAATATGTTTTTGACTGGCTTTGATGCTACCACACTCAATACATTATGGGTAGATAAAAATTTGCGATTACACGGATTGCTTCAAGCATATTCGCGTACGAACCGTATCTTAAATAGTGTAAAAACATTTGGGAATATTGTTTGCTTCCGTAATTTAGAAGAAGCAACTAATAAATCAATTGCGCTTTTTGGTGATAAGGATGCTAGTGGAATAGTCCTCTTGAAGTCATACGATGAGTATTACAACGGATATAAGGATGGCGACAAAGAAGTACGCGGGTATAAGAATTTGGTGGATGAACTTTTAAAAAAATTTCCTGCTGGAGAGCAAATCATTGGAGAACAAAACCAAAAAGATTTTATCGTTCTATATAGCGCGATATTACGAGTGCGTAATATTTTGGTTACTTTTGATGAATTTGTCGGTAATGAGATTTTAACTGAACGTGATATTCAGGATTATCACAGTGCATATATTGACCTCTATAGTGAACTTCGTAAAGGGATAGATAGCGATAGTGAAAATATAAATGATGATATTGTATTTGAAATGGAGCTCATTAAACAGATAGAGATTAATATTGATTACGTACTTAGACTTGTTAAAAAATACCACGAAGACCATACAAAAAATCGTGAGATTTTGGTTGATATAAATAAAGCTATCGACTCAAGTGTTGAGTTGCGTAATAAAAAAGATCTTATCAACCAGTTCATTGCTTCACTTGATGTACAGTCAGTAGTTGATGAAGATTGGCAGAAGTTTGTAGACAAGAAGAAGATTGAGGAACTTGATCAGATTATTACCGAGGAAAATCTTGACCGTGATAAAGCCTATAAATTTGTAAAAAACTCTTTTCGTGATGGTAGTGTTGCGACTACTGGAACTGCTATCACTAAGGTTTTGCCACCTGTATCACGTTTTTCTCAAACAGGTGAGCGTTCTAAGAAACGCGAAAGCGTTCTCACAAAACTCACAAGCTTCTTTGAGAAATTCTTTGATATCTCTAGGGGAAATTTTAGATAAGGAATCAAGTAATTATATTAAACATATGTATGAAAAAAGTTAATAAAAAAATTACAAATCAAAACTCGAAGCATAAAAAATTACCAATAAAAGATAGAATATTTTTTCAGAACTTTTTTAGTTTCATTTTGATTTTTCTAGCTGTCACTTTTATGCTTGGTTATGCTACTGGAGAGGATGGCGAGACGGCAAATGGTTTTTTAGAAGGTTATATTATTACGTCAGTACTTTGTGTTCTATATCTAGGAGCGAAAACTGGACTAGAATTCCAAAATTCTCATGAAATAACAGAAAAAAGATGTAACTTTTTAGATAAAGAAAAAATTACTATACAAGAATTTCGTAAAAAGTATAAAGATGTTATTGCTATATATGACAAGTCAGATAGAGTATTTGACGATATAGAAAAAGAAGAAATTGAATTATCAAACGAAGAAGAAGATTTATAAATTGAATAATAAATAAAAGAAATACCTATTTAAATACCTATTTAATTTAATAATAAAAAATATGAGGAGGAAACTAAACGATAAAAACATTAGAAAATTAAGCCGGATAGGGGATAAAAGTATAGGCTTAACCCTGCCAATAGAGATTGTTAGAGAGCTAAAGTGGCGAGAAAAGCAGAAAGTAGTAGTTAAAAAAGTCGGAAAAAATATTATAATTTCCGATTGGAAAAAATAATATGGCAGAATCATATAAACAATTTATTAAAAGAAAAGAAAAAGAATTTAAGGAGAAAAAAGAAAAAGGAGAGTTGATTGAAATGAAGGACATAAATAGGAAAGGAAAATTTTGCTATGCTCGGGAAGCTTGGACTTTTATGCCTCAATATAATTTACCAGAAAAAGTTTTTATAATTGAAAGATTAAAATTGGAAGAAATGAAAGATCCTATTACGAACAAAAGTTTCAATAAATTAGGAGATATTGAATATAGAATCTGTTATTATATCGTTGGTAAAAATGGCAAAGCAAGTAATAAATGGGTATGGGGACAATTTTGTCCGATGGTTCCGCAGAAAGACTATGATAAATTATTTAAGAAAGCAAAAAGAGAAGGAACTATAAAATAAAAATATGAAAGAAAAAACAAAACCAAAACTTGTAATCTTAGAAAGTCCTTTTGCTGGGGATTTGGATAAAAATATAGAGTATGCTCGTGCATGCTTTAAGGACTGTTTTCAGCGGGGCGAGTATCCCTTTGCTTCTCATTTGCTCTATACCCAGCCGGGTATATTAGATGATAATATTAAAACCGAAAGAGATTTAGGCATCCGCGCAGGTTTAGAATGGGGAAAGTTCGCTGATGCCACAGTGGTATACATTGACTTTGGTATAAGCGAAGGAATGAAACTAGGAATAGATAGAGCTAAAAAAGAAGGAATGCCGGTAGAGTACAGGAAATTGAAAAAACAATCTCGAAGCATCGGGATTGTTTTTTAAATGATAAAAAGGTGTTTAACCCCAGTGAAATATTGCTAAAGCAATTTCACGGGGTAAAATCTAAGGACAATTAGTCGCTTTTCTAAAGCCTGCGTTTATGGCTTCTTTTTCCGAACAAAAATATTGCTCGCCTTTGCCATAGTCTATTTTTACTCGGTTATAATTATCACAACCCGGAACCAAATAAGTTCTGCCAAAAGACTTTTCAGAAATATTACCCTTAATAATACAGTCCTTATTCGGAGGAGGCTGGTCAGAGCTATCTAAAGCTTTTTTCTCTTCAGCTTTAAGACAATTTTTCCAAATTCCCAAGCGCTCTTTTTTAGCCTTTTCCTGAGCAGAAATAAATAAGTCGCGATAGCGGTTATTAGGAGGTTCTGAATAATTCTCGGCATAGCCCTGCTCAAGCAGTTCATTATTAATCAGCCGGTCATCTCCGTCTTCAACCGGTAAAATTACATAGCGCAAAAGCCGACCGTAGATATCAACATTTTTTATATCCTTATCCAGCTGTACATCTTTTTTTTCTATTAATTTTACTAAAAAGTCTTTCGCTTCATCATAACCGCATTTACCTTTTTCCGGCGCGTCTACCCCTAAGAGCCTTACTCGCTGTCCGTCGGCTAATCTAATAGTATCGCCGTCAGTTACAGAAGCTACTTTGTATAAAACATTACCACTTTTAAATTCAGGCTGAAAAAAATAATAACCACTTAAACCGGCTATTATCAATAGCGCGATAGAGGTTATTATTTTAGAAGGGTTTAGACTTTTTTTCATTGTTATTTTTTCAGCGCATCCTTAAGCGTTTTACCAGCCTTAAATTTAGGTACAGTTACTTCTGGAATCTGAATACGTTCAGAAGGCTTTTGTGGATTAACGCCGCCACGAGCATGACGAGTACGAGGTGAAAAGGTTCCAAAACCAACAATAGTTACTGAACTACCAGCCTTCATTTCATTAATTATTATTTTAGTCAAAGCCTCTAAAGAGCGCTCAGCATCTTTTTTAGAAAGATCAGCTTCTGCTGCTAATTTTTCAATTAATGATTCTTTGTTCATATTGTTAAATTAAAAAATAAAAAGTTTATATATTTATAATCTCTCGTATTCTTTTAATATTTATTGCTGTTCCAGTGCTTTCTTCTGTAGTCATAATAACAGCATTAAATTCACATTTTCCAGAACGAGGAATTTCATGAGCATAGCTAACTTGATCTAAGAAGCTGGAAATAATTATTTGTTTATCAACTCCTAACACAGAATCTTGAGCAGCTACCGTACCCACATCAGTAATGTAGGCAGTGCCAGCTGACATGATTTGTTCATCAGATGTTTGAATATGAGTATGAGTTCCTAGGACTGCTGTTGCGATTCCGTCAGCATAAAAACCAAAAGCCTTTTTCTCACTAGTTGCCTCAGCATGAAAATCAACAATGATAGAATCTATTTTTTTTGTTTTATATTTTTTTATTATTTCATCAAATTTTTTAAAAGGGCAGTCAAAATTTTCTTTCATAAATACTCTACCAATTAAGTTTACCAAAAGAACCTTTTTTTGGCTAATGTTGATAACTTTTTCGCCTGTTCCAGGAAGGTTGCCAGGATAGTTAGCTGGTCGTAAAATGTTTAATTTTTTATTATCTAATATCTCTTCAAATCCTTTGCGTTTAAATATATGGTTTCCACTAGTAAAGTAATGCACGCCTGCTGTTTGCATTTCTAATAAAGTTTTTTCACTCGCCCCTTTACCGTGCGCTAAATTTTCCGCATTAGCAATTATTAAATCTGGACTATATTTTTTAATTAATTTAGGTAATATTTTTTTAACTGCTTCCCGGCCAATAAAGCCGACGATGTCGCCTATGAATAGAATTTTAAGCATAGAATGTATTATTATGATATAGAACTATTATATTACTAAGTAAGCAAAAAAACAAGAAAACAAAAAAACAACTCTAAATCTAGAATTGTTTTCTTGTTTTCTTGTTTTTTTGTATGTTATCTAGCGTATTCAACAACTCTCATTTCTCTAACGATATTAACTTTTATTTCTCCTGGATATTTAAGATCAGCTTCTATTTTTTTAGCAATATCTTTAGCTAATTTATGAGCAGCTAAATCGTCAATTTTATCAGGTTGAACAAATACACGAACTTCGCGTCCAGCTTGGATAGCGTATGCTTTATCAATACCTTCAAAAGAAGTAGCAACCTTCTCTAACTCTTCTAAACGTTGTAAATACTGTTCTAGAGAGTCCTTACGCGCTCCTGGACGTGCACCAGAGATGGCGTCAGCCACTTTAACAATAACAGAAATTAAGTCAGCCGGCTTATCATCGTGATGAGTCTCGATAGCATTAATAATTTCTGGTTGTAAGTTGAATTTTTTTGCAATATTACCACCGATTGCTGGATGAGTTCCTTGAACTTCATGATCAACTGCTTTTCCAATGTCATGTAATAGACCAGCTTTTTTGGCTAAAGTAATATCAGCGTTAAGTTGATCAGCTAATAAAGCGGAAAGATGAGCTACTTGAACAGAATGATTTAAAATATTCTGTCCATAACTAGTCCGATATTTAAGCCGACCAATAATTTGAATAAGCTTAGGATCAAATCCAGTTACACCAACATCATACATTGATTCTTCTCCTGCTTTTTTAATATCTAAGGCTAATTCTTTTTTTGCTTCATTGATCGCATCTTCAATTTTAGTAGGATGAATTCGACCATCTAAGATTAATTTTTCCAATGCTCTTTTCGCTAAATGACGACGAATCATGGAAAAGCCAGAGATAGTAATAACATTTGGAGTATCATCAACAATAATTTCTACTCCGGTTAGATTTTCAATTGCTCGTATATTTCTTCCTTCACGACCAATAATGCGACCCTTCATTTCATCACTTGGAAGATCAACCGCAGTGGTAGTTACTTCTGTAGTGTAAATTGAAGCCAAACGTTGCATGGTAACTGCTAGAGCATTTTTTGCTTTCGCTTCTAATACCTCAGTTGATTCTTGATCTAATTTTTTAATACGAGAGACAAGAGAATCTTTCATCTCAACTTCTACATTATTTAACAAAACGTCCTTAGCTTCTTCCTTAGAAAGCTTAGCAATTTTTTCTATTTTCGCTAATTGCTCTTTTTTAATATCAGCAATTTTTTCTTTAGCTTCTTCAATTTGAGTAACTTTGTCGTAAAGTTTTTGTTGTTTTTCTTGTAATTCTAATAATTTTTGTGAAAAAGTAGTTTCACGATTTTCTAGTCTTTTTTGGGCTTCATTTAATTCTTTGCGTCTTTGTTTTTCCTCTTTTTTAGAGTCATCAACAATAGCAAAAGCTTTTTCTTGAGCCACTAAGACTAATTCTTTTTGTTTTCCTTTTGCTTCATTAAGTATTTTACCAGCTTTTGCTTCTGCTGAATTAACTTCTCCTAAAGCTTTTTGTTTGCGAAGATAATAACCAGTAACAATACCAATTATTAAGGCAAACAAAAATAGTATAATTTCTAAACCAGCGAACATATTTTTAGTTTCGTCTAAGAGCTAATTTGTTTATTTTTTGCCAATAAAAATCAAAGATTCACGCTAAATTAAGCGCGATGAGAAGTATTGATTTTAGAGAAAGAGTAGGATTTAATTCCAGTTAGTTTTTGTATGAAGTATATGCTAATTTTAGCTACTTTTTCTACTTTTTGGCTTAAATTCGTTATAAACATTTCAGCACTTTTTACGAAAAATTAATAATTAACTGGCTCTAGCTTAACATAAAAGTAATAAATTGGCAACCACTTGAATATTTAAGCTATTTTTAAGTTGTTAACAGCGTTCAATCTTGTGAAAGAGCGTTATTGTTGATAAGATATATGCAGGAATTAAGAATTAAGAATCAAGAATCATGAATAATAAAATAATATTCTCAGGAGTTCAACCTAGCGGTAATTTACATCTAGGCAATTATTTAGGAGCGATTAAGAATTGGGTTAATTTACAAGAAAAATATAACTGCATTTTTTGTGTGGTTGATTATCATGCCATAACCATTAAACAAGACCCAAAAGAATTAAAACAAAAAATAATTGAAATTGCCAAAATTTATCTAGCCGCTGGTATTAATCCGGAAACTTCAATTATTTTTCAACAATCAAGGATTAGCGCCCACACTGAGCTTGCCTGGATATTAAATACAATTACTAAGATTTCTGAATTAGAAAGAATGACTCAGTTTAAGGATAAGGCCAAGAGCAATAAATCCCGAGCAATCGGGATTAATATGGGATTGTTTGACTACCCAGTTTTGATGGCAGCTGACATATTACTGTATAATACTGATGCAGTGCCAGTAGGGGATGATCAGTCTCAACACGTAGAGCTAACTCGTACCCTAGCTAAAAGATTTAATTCCCAATTTAAAGATGTTTTTAAGATTCCTGAATTAATAATCAAAAAAGAAGGAGCCCGTATTATGGGGCTAGATGATGCGACAAATAAAATGAGCAAGTCCGCCAATAGCGAGGCTAATTATATTGGCCTATTAGATGATCCGGAAAAAGCGCGCAAGAAAGTTATGAAGGCGGTCACTGATAGTGAATCAGAAATTAAATTTAATCCAGATAAAAAACCAGCCATTTCTAATTTGTTAAATATTTATTCCTTATTAGCAGAGACTAGTATTAAAGAATTAGAAAGTAATTATAAAAATAAAGGTTACGGTGATTTTAAAAAAGATTTAGCCGAGGTAGTAGCCAAGTTCTTAAAGGATTTTCAGCATCAATATAATAATTTTGATGATAAATTTATTTTAGAAATGTTAGCCAAAGGACAGGTAAAGGCAGAGAAGATTGCTAATAAGAAATTACAAGAAGTAAAAGAAATTATAGGAATATTGTAGAACAGGGCATTGCCCTGTTCTTACAGTATTTAATTTATGTTATAATAATAACAGAGCAATTAAATTTTATATAATTTTAAAACTATTAACTAATAAAAGTATGTTTAAAAAGATTTCTCTTTTAATTATTATTATTTTTACTGTTACCGCTGTGTTCAGTTTGGCCGCAGTTAGTAATGTGCAGGCGGCTGGTGAACATGACAATTGTACTACTAGCTCTGATTGTGATGACGGATTATCTTGCCGAGCAAATCCGTGGTTTGGAAACAGCAACGCTCCATCAAATGTAAATTCTGGTGATGATAGAATTTGTTGTAACACTTCTTGGGGCTGTATTGGTGAAAGTGATATAGGTAATGTAACTGGGCTAGGAAGTACTGACCCACGCGAAATAGCCGCTAGAGTAATTAATGTCCTTTTAGGTTTTCTTGGTATTATCGCAGTCATTTTAATATTAGCTGGCGGATTTATGTGGATGACAGCAGCTGGTAACGACGATAAAGTAACAACTGCCAAACAAGTAATGGCATCTGGCGCAATTGGTTTAGTAATAGTTCTCGCTGCCTTTGGAATTGCTAGATTTGTGATTAGCGCATTATTAGGGGCAACTACTTAACAAGTAACAAGTAACAAGTAACAAGTAACAAGTAACAAGTAACAAGTAACAAGTAACAAGTAACAAGTAACAAGTAACAAGTAACAAGTAACAAGTAACAAGTAACAAGTAACAAGTAACAAGTAACAAATTTTCAATAAAAAAGTTCCGGTCCCGATGCCTCGGGATCCGGAACTTTTTGTTTGTAGAATTATATTATTTTTTTATAATTTCTAATATTTTTTTAGTTTTTTCTTCCGCAAATTCTTTACTATTAGCTTCAACTGTAATTCTTAAAAGAGGTTCTGTGTTTGACGGACGGACGTTAAACCACCAATCTTCATACTCAACCGTAATGCCGTCTAATTCATCTTGCTTTCCATCCTTAAAATATTCTTTAATATTTTGAAGGGCGCCTTCTTTATCCTCTATTTCAATATTTACTTCATTAGCGCGATAATATTTTTGCAACTCTTTTGTTATTTGAGATAATGGTCGACTGTCTTGAGATAAAAGTTGTAATAATACTAAGAAAGCAATAAAACCAGAATCAGCGTATCCATTATCTCGAAAAGCATAATGAGCCGACACTTCTCCACTCATAATTCCATTATTTTCTTGCATGGCGTTCATTAAGTTTATAAAACCAACTGCAGAACGGATTGGTTTTCCTCCCCATTCTATTATTTTTTCTGGTACAGCTTTAGAACAAATTACATTATACACAACACCAGCTCCTGGTTCTCGACGTAGAAATTCTTGAGCTAGTATTAAAAGTGTTAAATCAGCAGGAATAAATTTTCCATTCTCATCAACAAAAAATAATCGATCAGTATCACCATCCATAATAATGCCAAAATCAGCTTTTTCTGTTATTATTGTTTTTTTAATTTGTACCTGACTTTCTGGCATTAATGGATTAGATGGGTGAGCTGGAAAATTTCCGTCTAATTCAAAATTAAGTGGAATGATTTTTATCGGCAATAAAGGCTCTAATAAAGGAACGACTTTTCCAGCCATACCATTTCCAGCGTCTACGACTACTTTAAAGGGTTTTATTTTATTAACATCACAGAAAGAGAATATATGTTTAATATAGCCATCCATAACATCAATTTTTTTAATGTCGCCTTTTTTGTCTGAAAGCTTTGAATCTAAATTCAGTACATCTTCTTTTAATTCACTACCACGAATCCAACCTATTCCAGATAATGGTATTTTAAAACCATTATACTCTTTTGGATTATGAGAGGCAGTAATCATAATTCCAGCTTGTCGATTCTGTATACGAACAGCAAAATAAACAGCGTCAATTGGCACTAAACCAATATCTAAGACATTAGCACCTTCATCAGTTATGCCACGAATTAATTCTTTTTTCAGTTCTGGTCCGCCAAGACGCATGTCCATGCCGATTACTACTTCTGAAACTTTAGTTTTTTTTATTAATGCTCGACCAATACTATAAGCAGTATTCAAATTTAATTCATTTGGATAAATTCCGCGAATGTCGTATGATTTGAATATAGAGGTATTTATATTTTCCATAAAATTTTAATGTTTATAATAAGATATATTTACCTTAAGATAAATAAGAGAAAAAGGCAATGTTTAATAATATAATGCTTATTAAGCATGCTCTAGTTATATGATAGAAAACAAAAAATTATCAATTATTATACCTTGTTACAATGAAAGCGAAACTATTGAAAAATTATTAGATAAAATTTCAAAAGTTCAATTAGGTGAAATTACAAAAGAGATTATTATAGTGGATGATGGGTCTGACAATAAAACAAAAGAAATATTAAGAAATTTATCTACTCGATATCGAGTTATTACTTTACCGAAAAATATGGGTAAGGGGTATGCCATAAAACAAGGCTTGAAAAGCGCGACAGGGGATATTATTTTAATTCAAGACGCAGATTTAGAATACGACCCCCAAGATTATGCCGAATTAATTAATCCAATTATCTATAGCGGATATCAAGTAGTTTATGGTTCAAGATTTTTAAGTAGAAAAAACAAAAGATCAAAATATTATCTAGGCGTTAAATGTTTGACCTTTTTAACTAATATTTTATTTAACTCTCATATTACAGACGAAGCCACTTGTTATAAAGTTTTTAACGCTGATCTATTAAAAAATATTCCTCTTAAATGTAAAAAATTTGAATTTTGTCCAGAAATTACTGCTAAAATTTTAAAGAAAAAAATTAAAATAAAAGAAGTTCCTATTAACTATTATCCTCGCACAGTCGGCCAAGGAAAAAAAATAAAAGTAAAAGATGGAATCATGGCTGGTTGGATCCTTATTAAATATAGATTTATAAAATGAATAAAAAAAATTATATAAAATATTTAGGTGTATTTTTTTTATTTTTCTCTATTTTTTTGGGATGGCATTTTTTAATTAATGATTTTTTAGGCACTGATCCTTATTATCATGCTAAACATAGTTATTTAATGTTAGAAAGGGGAGATTTTACATTAGTTGAACCCTGGGCAAAATTTCATTTTTTAGAAAATGCGCCAGTTGATCCATGGTGGCTTTATCATGTGTTACAGGCTGGGTTTATTTATGTATTTGGCATAATTTTAGGGACAAAAGTTTTAACAGCTGTTTTAGCTTCTCTGGTTTTTTCAGTTTTTTATTTTATTTTGAAAAAATTAGAAATATATCATCCTTTTATATGGACTGTTCTTTTTTTCTTTGCTTCGGCTACTTTTACAATTAGATTATTATTAGAAAGACCTTTTGTCTTATCTATATCGTATTTATTATTTATTTTTTATTTAACTTATAAGCGTAAAAATTTTCAGCTTTTCCTAGCTGCGGCTTTGTATATTTTATTTTATAACATGGCGCCACTTATTTTAATGCCAGTTATTATTCTAATGGTAACTGATTATTATTTAAAGAGAGAAATTAATTTACGACCAACAATTTTTGCTTCAAGTGGATTATTATTAGGGATTTTTTTACATCCTAATACTTTAAATTATTTTCATGTAATATATACCCACTTTATAAAAGTATTTTATTTAAGATTTGCCGGAATCAACTTGCATACTGGAGCAGAAATACAAATGCAGGGTTTTCATAATTTTTTAGAAGGTAATATTATAATTCTTCTATTCTACATAATAGCAGTAGCTTTATTTCTTAAATTATTTTCTGAAAAAAAAGTAGAAAAATTAGAATTATCATTATTTTTAATTAGCGCTTTTTGGTTTGTGATAGCAATGCTAGTACCTCGTGGCGTAGAATATTGGGTTCCTTTTGGTTTTTTATTTATAGCAATTGTATTTTATAAAAATTACAAAACTAAAGATTTACATTTAGTAAAAGAGTGGCTGACAAGTAGAGTTGCTTTTTCATATCTTCCTCTATTTATTTATGGCGTGCTTATTGTGTTTGCTTTTTATAATATTTTTGTTGTTTTTAATGTCATTGTTAATAATAATAAACATAATGAAAATTATTATTTTACTGAAGCAAACGACTGGCTAAAAAATAATACTGCTGAGAATGAAGTAATATTTTATCCAACTTGGTCTATGTTTCCGCGAATGTTTTTTTATAATAATTATAATCGCTATTTAACCGCTTTTGATCCGACTTTTTTTTATGCATATAATCCTAAAACATATTATACTTGGGCAAATATTTCCTACCATGGCGTATACTGCTCGCAAAAGTGGCCTTGTATGGATATTAGCCCAAGAAATGAAATAAGAGCATTAAAACAAGTATTAGTTATTGATTTAGATTCCAAGTATATTTTATTAGAAAATAGAGATTCAAAGTTACTCAGAACTTTAGAATTTTTAGATAGAGATTTTAAGAGAGTTTATCAGAATAAAAAATTATTAATTTTTTCAATTCTATAATAATTATATTTAGCTTATATCTATTTGGTTAAAACATTGTATTTGTGGTAAAATAAGAAAAAGATGTTAATAACTTTATTTAAATAATATTATAAAAGAATATGAAAATTTTAAAGAAAAGCGTATTGTACGCAGTATTAATATCAATATTTTCTTTGTCACTAACTAGTGTGGCAGTGGCAGCAGTTAATGAAAACGATCTTTGGACTGGACACTGGGAAGGTGGTAATAACTCAGAGGATTATCAGGATAAAATTGGCAACACCTCTGGCTTGGGAAATAAAGACCCACGCGAGGTAGCCGCTGGAGTAATTAATGTTATTCTAGGTTTCCTTGGTATTATTGCCGTAGTATTAATTTTAGCTGGTGGATTTATGTGGATGACGGCAGCTGGAAATGAGGATAAAGTAACTACTGCTAAACAGGTTATGTCAGCTGGCGCAATTGGATTAATTATTGTTCTAGCCGCTTTCGGCATTGCTAAATTCGTAGTAAACGCTCTAATGGGAGCAACAACGTAAAAATTAATAATTTAAATAATAAATAATAAACGCTTTTTAAATAAGGCGCTTAGGAGGTAAAAAATATGAAAAAAATAAGCTTCATATTACTAGCATTATTTATAATGCCAATATTCGCTTTAGCATTAACTGCCAGTCCAGTAGTGGCAGCGACAAACATAACAAACGAGGATTATTGGGGAAACAATGGCGTCTCTGCCAATATTGAAAATGAGATTTTATTAGGAAATAAAGATCCCCGAGAAATTGCAGCTGAAGTTATTAATGTTATTTTAGGATTTTTAGGTATTGTGGCTGTGATTATTATCTTAGCTGGTGGGTTTAAATGGATGACTGCTGGTGGAAATCAGGACAAAGTTGACGAAGCTAAAAAACTTATGGCCGCTGGGGCAATCGGCTTAGTAATCGTCTTAGCCGCTTTCGGAATAGCAAGATTCCTAATTAGTTCGTTAATGGGAGCAACAACGTAAGATTTATATCAGTTATAGTATTTTTTAGAATCCCTGAAATTTTACTATTCAGGGGTTCAATAAAAACACTATTTTATCTTAATGCATATGAAAATTTTTTATAATATTGCAATTTTTTTAATTCTTGTATGTTTTAGTTTTGGATTAATGCAGACTACAGTATTAGCGCTAGAAGGCGATGAATACGGTTTAAATACTACTGCTAATCAATTTGTAAATAAAATTCCAGTTGAAAGCAGAGAGGTGAGCGTGGCGTCTTTTGTCGGTCGAATTATTAACGTGGTACTTTCTTTCGTGGGTATCATTTTTTTAATTCTCATAATTTATGGCGGATTTATGTGGATGACTGCTGGTGGGGCAGAGGAGAAAGTTGGAAAAGCAATCCAAATTTTTACAAGTTCTGGTATAGGATTAATTATAGTAATTGCCGCATATTTATTAACTAAATTTATCGGTAGCGCAATTATCAATTCTTTAAAATAGTAAAATGAAATTAAATATTTTTCAAAAAGTAGTTTGTATTTTTATATTTTTATTTTTATTAACTCCCGCCGTTGTTTTTGGCGAAGATTTTGAAGATTTTAGTGGATTGAAAAATACAGCAGTAGATAATTATGATTTAGAGAAAAAAGATATTCCAGCTACTGTAGGTAATATTATCTCGTATGCATTATCTTTGCTAGGTATAATTTTTTTATGCATAATAGTTATTGCTTATGTAATAATGAGTTCGGCTGGTGGGAATGAAGAAGAGGTTATTAAAGCAAAAAAATGGATAAAAAACGGTGTTATTGCCTTAGTGATGATTATGTCAGCTTATTTATTTGTCACTGTGTTTATAAAATTTTGGAGTATTGGAGTATTTGAAACTTAAAATATTATGTTTAAAAAATTAATAATATCTTTAAATTTTATAGTATTGATTTTTGGAGTTACTTTTTATGCTACCGCTGCTGACGTAGTTAAGGATGAAGGTTTTGGCAATAATTTAAATACTATTTCAACTGAGTCTGGATATTTACAGATTGAAAATCCTCAAGAAGGCCTTTCTGCTTATGCAGGTAGTCTAATAGCGTTTACTGGGGCTTTAGGTGTTTTTATATTGATTCAGATTTTCTTAGCATCTTATGAGTATATGACTGCGAAGGGCAATGAAGAGAAGGTGATAAGTGCTAAGCACAGGATACGTAATGTTATAATAGCAGCCATAATTTTAGTAGGAGGATATTTACTAGCGTCGATTGTTTTAAGATGGGGGATTGTTTTTACTGGATATGGACAATAATTATTAATTAAAAATTATGTTAAATTTATTTAATAAAACTCAACTATTAATAATATCATTTTTATTAGTATTTATATTACCTTTATTTGTCTTTGCGCAAGACAGTGAGGCACCTTCGATTTCAAATAATTTACAAAAAGCCGGAGAAGCGGCGCAGTATGATACTGATAGATCTGGTTTAGCTGATTTAGCTGATTTAGTTGGAAATATCATTGGAGCATTTTTTGCAGTTTTAGGAATTATATTTTTAGGATATATGATTTATGGTGGATGGATTCGAATGACTGCCAGAGGTGAGGAACAACGAGTAACCGAAGCTAATGCTGTTATAAAAAATGCGATTATAGGTATAATTATTTTAGTCGGCGCTTATGCGATAACTTATTTTGTTTTGACAGCGCTGGAAGGGTTTAATGCAAATCTTTAACGCCACAAATAAATGAAATTATTTCAAAAAATTAGTCTACACCATTTAGCGGTTTTATTTTTTCTATTAGTGATTTTCTTAATTCCGTTTTTTGTTTTTGCTGAGGATGACCTGCCGGGATGGACGGGGACGACAGACGGCAGTGGTAGCGAAGGAATGACAAAAAGTATACTAAATAATGCAGCAGATTCAGCTGGTTATAACAAAAATAGTTCAATGGAGGATATTATTTCAGCAGCAACTAATGGATTTCTTGCTTTAGTAGGCACTATTTTTCTAATTTATATAATTTACTCTGGTTATTTATGGATGACAGCTCCTGGGGAAGAGCAAATAGGTAAAGCAAAGGAACACATGAGAAATGCCATTATTGGAATTATTATAATTGTTGCTGCTTATGCGATTGTAAATTTTGTATTAGATGCCTTGTTTAGTGTTGGTGGGAGTGGGGGCAACGGACCTATAGGTACTCCTTAATAAAAATAAATTTAATATAAAAATTTAAAGGCGCTGGTTTTCAAGCCAACGCCTTTGTGTATTTTTGTTTTTTTCCTCGTTACCGTCACCTTCGCATTATTACATACCAATGAATCCAGCGATCCATGAAGTAATGCTTTTGCAGATTAACATGGAATATCCACGGTTTGCCTATTGGTCGATTGTCGCGATAGACAAAACATGTATATTCTCCGGGGACGAGGGAGTATTCTTTCTGTTGTCCGGGGCCGAGTAGAAAAGCGACCTTTTCCGGTCCGCGGATAATGAAATTGTAAGTTTCCCGCTCAGAAAAGTTTTTGACAATTCCGAGATACCCTTGCGGTGTTCCGTCTGGAGCAATGCCGATTTCCGGAGTGGCATTGCGTAATTTGTCAACTGCCATTCGACGAGCATCTAAACTGATGTCTCGATCCTCGATGATGAGTTGCGTGGCGTCCCAGTTCAAGACATCATCCTGGGAAAGAGTTCCGTGATCCGGAATTCCATCGCGGACGGACTGCACGCTGTCATACCGTGCCGGTAGATAGGCACAGCCGTTCAGGACGGCGACGATAACGGTTAGTATTGAAACAAGCGAGAAAGAACGCATGATTAATCCTCCATGGATTTATTTTTGAGATTTCACTCACAAGAGTGATATTTTATGTTAGCATGTTTTTATTATTTTGTCAATGTGTGAAATATTGCTTTGCAATTTCACACATTAAAATAAAGACAGCACATTGTGCTGTCTTTATAGTTTTATATAGCCTGTTTTTACAACGATAAATTACAGTCCACTTTGATTTTAGCCCAATCAGTATTTATATTTTTTTTATATTTATTCATGAAATATCCAGCAGCTGCAATCATGGCTGCATTGTCAGTAGTATATTTTAAATCAGGAATATGATAACTAGCTTTTGTCCCGAGTGCTCGGGATGTTTTTACAGCTTCACCAAGCTGTTTACGCAGTTCTTTATTAGCTGCCACTCCTCCAGCCAGGATTACAGATTTTACTTTATATTTTTCAGCGGCTTTTATAGTTTTTTTAATTAAAACATCAATTACTGCTTGCTGAAAAGAAGCACAATAATCAGGAATGCGTTCTTTATAATTTTTATCCTTCTGTGTTTGATATAATACAGAAGTTTTTAAACCAGAAAAAGAAAATTCAAAATTTTTATCATTAATCATTGGTCGTGGCATTTTAATGAAATGTGGTAGCGCCACGTCTTTACGTGATGCTTGTTTAGAAATTTCTGGTCCGCCAGGATAGCTGAGCCCTAAAATTTTTGCCACTTTATCAAACGCTTCACCAACGGCATCATCTCTGGTTTGTCCTAAAATTTTAAAATTGCAATAATCTTTCATTAACACAAGTTCAGTGTGTCCACCAGAAACCACTAAAGCTAATGCTGGGAATTGAGGAGGATTATTATTTTCAAGCCAATTGCTATAAATATGTCCAGTAATATGATTAACGCCAATAATAGGTTTGTTCCATGAGTAAGCTAAAGTTTTAGCAGTTTCTGTGCCAATTAAAAGCGCGCAAATTAATCCTGGACCTTGAGTAACGGCAATAGCGTCCACTTCTTTTATTGACAAAGAAGGAAGGGCCAAAGCTTTATCAATGACTGGAATAATATTTTTGATATGATTACGGGCAGCAACTTCTGGCACAACTCCACCATATTTTCGGTGAATTTTTATTTGGGAAGAAACCACATTAGAAATGACTTTTAATTTGCCATTCTTGATTTCAACTATAGAGGCTGCAGTTTCATCACAGCTTGTTTCTATTCCTAGTATTCGCATATCATATTAATCATATAAATCTTTGCTAATTTTTTGCAAAAGATTAATAAGATTTATAAGAATTATTTTTGTTTTTTATTATGATCATTATACCATTCTTGAAGCTTGGCGTGGTTACCAGATAAAAGAATCTTTGGTACTTTATAATTTTTTCCGTTAATTTTCAAAATTTCTGGTCGAGTATACTGCGGATATTCAAGTTTACCTACTTCAGAATGAGATTCAAATTTAGCTGAATCTTCATTGCCTAATACGTTAGGCAAGAGGCGAGTGATAGAATCAATAATTACCATAGCTGGAATTTCACCGCCAGTTAAAACATAATCACCAATAGAAATTTCTTCATCAATAAATTTTTTCACTCTTTCATCCACACCTTCATAGCGCCCACAGATTAAAGTAATGTTATCTCCCGAGTACTCGGGATTGGCATAACGCTTAGCCATAGCTTGATTCCATTTTTTGCCTTTAGCTGATAATAAAATTACTTTTGTATTTTTATTTTTAGCTTTTATTAATTTGATAGATTTTATAATTGGTTCTGCCATCAACAACATTCCAGCCCCTCCGCCATAAGGTTTATCATCAACTGTCTTATGTTTATCTTTTGCCCATTGTCGTAAATCATGAGTTTTAATATTTATAATTTTTTTGTTTTGAGCACGTTTAAGAATACTCTCATTAAAATAAGAGCTAAATATTTCTGGAAAGATTGTAATTATATTAAATCGCATATAATTATTATACCAAAAAAGCCACTAAATGTGTGGCTTTTTTGAAAATCTATGTAAATGAATTTAGATTTTTAAATCATCAACTGCTTCAGTTGAGATATCAGTGTTATCTTCGGTACGCATTTCTCTGCGTGGAGGTCTAGTGCTTCCTTCTGGCTCTTCTATTTTTAGATTTACGCGCGCATTACTTTTAGCGCCGACAATCTTTAAAAGAGTTCGAATAGATTTAGCAGTTTGGCCCATTTTACCAATTACATAACCCATGTCTTCAGCATTGATTTTAAGGGTTAATAGTACTCCTCGTTCATCAATGATTCTTTCTGAAGTTACATCTTCTGGGTGGGCAACGATCGCCTTCACCAAATACGTTAAGAACTCCTGATCTTGGAATTGTTCTGCCATAGCAATTTTTCTCCCTTGTTTTTTGATGCTACCTAACTGGAACAGTCAAAAAAGCGGGATTATTTATTAAATTATTTATAATCATTCCGTTACTTCGGAATATTTATATATTATAGCACGTTTTATAAAATTGTCAACCCTCCCAACAGCTTCGCAATTAGGCGGGCAGGGTTTTATTCTGTTTTTTCTTCTTTTACTGTAGTTTCTTCTGCCTTGTCAGTATTTTCTACTTTTTCTACTTTTTCTTCTTGTTTTTCCTCTTTTTTCTCACTATCTTCTGCCTTTACTTCTTCATTTTCTTTTTTTTCAGGTTTTTCAGATTTTTCTTCTTTTTTATCCTTATTTTGTTTAGCTTTTCTTTTATCACTAATATGAGTTACGGTAACCTTTTTATCCTCTACTATCTTATTACTTATTAATAGATTGTGGATAGTTGGTGAAGTTTGAGCACCCTTTTTTAACCAATATTTTACTCTTTCATTTTTAATATTAGCAACTTTTGTACGTGGATCATAAGAACCCAGAATTTCTAATGCGCGTCCATAGGTGTCTCGCGCTTGCTCAGAGACCGTTAAACGGTAGTGAGGCTGCTTTTTTTTACCAATTCTTGCTAGTCTTATCTTTAACATTAGAGTAGATTTAATAATTAAATAGTTATTACATAACGCAATATTTAGTTTACTTAATTTCTAAAAAAAGTCAAGTTCAAAATAAAGCTTGACATTTGTATGATTTTTAGATAGCATAACTATATAATTTTGTCTTTTATTTATTCTTCCAATTTAAGACGTTGGAAGAGCCTGATGGCGGCATTAAATGGCGCAAATTTTTAATAAAACAGGCTAAGCTAATTTTTTTTGTGCTTAAATTTAAGTGCAGATGAATTAAAAAATATGGAATCAACAGATAATAAAAAAGAGGAAGCAGGACAGGAGTTCGAAAAATTAATAGCTGAACAGGAAATGAATATTCCTAAAATAGGCGAAATAGTTAAAGGAATTGTTATTTCTGCAGGTAAGTCAGAAGTAAAACTTGATATTGATGGAGTAATGGTTGGTATTGTTCGTGGTCGTGAATTATATCGCGAATCAGCTGAATATGCTAATTTAAAAGAAGGAGATGAAGTGGAGGCAACAGTAATTGATTTAGAAAATGAAAACAGTGAATTAGAACTTTCTTTTAGTTATGCTGGTCATCAAAAAGCTTGGGCGACTTTAGTGTCTGCTTTTGAAAGCCAAGAAATTATAAAGGTAAAAATAAAAGAAGCTAACAAAGGTGGTTTAATTATTATTTACGGGCAGATAGCTGGATTTTTGCCAGTCTCTCAATTATCACCTGAGAATTATCCTCGAATTAGTGGAGGTGATAAAGGTAAAATTTTAGAAAAATTAAGAAGTTTTATCAATAAAGAATTTGAAGTAAAGATAATGGATTTAAGCGAGAGAGAAGATAAGTTAATTGTTTCTGAAAAATTAGCTTGGAGCGAAAGACAGAAAGATATTATTTCTCAATATCAACCAGGAACAGTGGTTGAAGGTTCTATTACTGCAGTTACAAACTTTGGAGCTTTCATCAGCTTTGGTGAAGGGCTAGAAGGATTAATTCATATTTCTGAATTAGCTTGGCAAAGAATAGACAATCCATCTAACATTGTAAAAGTAGGTGACAAGATTAAAGCTGAAATTATTAATGTTGATGGAGCAAAGATTTTCCTTTCAGCTAAGAAATTAATGAAAGACCCTTGGGAAAATGTAAAAGAAAAATATACAATAAATGATAAAGTAACCGGTAAGGTTTTAAAAGTTAATCCATTTGGATTATTTGTTGGATTAGATAACGACATTCATGCCTTAGCTCATATATCCAGTTTAGGATTAAATCAAGGTGAAGACGTTAAAGAAAAATTTATCGCTGGAGAAGATTATGAATTTTATATTATTTCTTTAGAACCAAAAGAACATCGATTAGGTTTAAGTGTTAAGCCAATAAAGACAAGTGACAAGGAACAAGGAACAAAAGACGACGAAATTCAAGTAACAAGTGACAAGGAACAAAAATCAAATGACGACGAGAAAGCAGAAACTAAAGAAACTAACGATGAAACTACGGAAACTGTAGATGAGGACAAAAAAACAATGAAACAAGAAAACAATGACGGTGACGGAGAAAAAGAAAAGGTTGAAAATAAAATTGAAGAAAAGCCAGAGACTACCGACAAAACTAAAGAAACTGCGGAAACTGTAGACGAAGATGATAAAGCAAGAGAAGATAAAAAAGAAGTAGATAAAGTGGAAGAGGTTGAAAAAGAGGAAGAAGACGTTGAAGAGAAAAAATAAAACATAATACAATAAAATATGAAGAATCTATTAAAAAATTTCTTATTATTCTTTTTCATCTTCATTGTGATTGCTGGACTTTTTTATAGTGTCTCTGATTCTAATCAGGATATTGAGAAAATAGGCATTCAGCAATTAATTGGAGAAATAAATGAAGACAAGATTTCTAAAATTGAAGTAGAAGGTGATATTTTGAAGATAGAGCTCAAAGACGGCGTTAATCAAACCGCCAAAAAAGAAACCGGAGAATCATTTTCTGCTTTATTAAATAATTTTAATGTTACTCCAGAAAAAATAGCCGGACTTAACATTGAAGTAAAAGATGAAAGTGGACTTTCTTTTTGGCTAGCTACTCTACTTCCATTTCTTTTTCCGTTGTTATTAATCGGCGTATTTATTTATTTCATGATCCGCCAAGTTCAAGGCGCAAATGGACGAGCAATGATGTTTGGACAGTCGCAGGCCAGAGAAACTAATTCTCAAAATCAAGATAAAAATAAAAAGGTAACTTTTAAAGAAGTCGCTGGCGTTAAAGAAGCAAAAGAGGAATTAGAAGAAATAGTAGAATTTTTAACCAGTCCTAAAAAGTTTTTGGAGTTAGGCGCTAAAATTCCTAAAGGAGTATTATTAGTTGGCCCTCCAGGGACAGGTAAGACTTTATTGGCTAGAGCCGTTGCTGGTGAAGCTGATGTACCTTTCTACAGTATTTCTGGTTCAGAGTTTGTAGAAATGTTTGTTGGTGTTGGTGCTTCTAGAGTGCGCGACTTATTTAAGCGGGCAAAAAAGAATGCGCCATGCATAGTTTTTATTGATGAGATTGATGCTGTTGGTCGCCAAAGAGGCGCTGGGCTAGGTGGTTCACACGATGAGAGAGAACAAACTCTAAATCAAATATTAGTAGAAATGGATGGCTTTGAACCAAAAGTTAATGTAATTGTAATTGCCGCTACTAATCGTCCAGACGTCTTAGATCCGGCTTTATTACGTCCTGGTAGATTTGATCGACGAGTGGTCTTAGACCAGCCAGACTTAAATGATCGGATTGATATTTTAAAAGTACATGTTAAAAATAAGCCATTACAGAAAGAAGTTGTCTTACGTCGCATTGCTGAAAGAACCCCGGGATTTAGTGGCGCTGATTTAGCGAATTTATTAAACGAGGCAGCCATTTTAACTGCTCGTCGCGATAAGAAACTTATTACCATGGATGAATTATTTGAAAGTATTGAAAAAGTTCTGCTAGGCCCTGAACGTAAGAGTAAATTAATTTCAGAAAAGGAAAAAAAGATCACTGCTTACCATGAAGCTGGGCATGCTTTAGTTGCTCATATTTTGCCTAATGCTGATCCAGTCCAGAAGGTTTCTATTATTTCCCGTGGCATGGCTGGTGGATATACGTTAACGGTTCCTTTGGAAGATAAGCGAATGCATTCAAAAACTGAATTCATTGAAGAGCTATCAGTTTTATTGGGAGGATATATGGCTGAGCAAGTAATTTTTAACGAGATTACTACTGGTGCCTCAAGCGATTTACGCCGAGCAACAAAAATAGCCCGTCATTTAATAACTGATTATGGTATGAGCGAAAATTTAGGACCTCGTACTTTTGGCAAAAAAGAAGATATGATATTTTTAGGTCGGGAAATGCATGAACAACGAGATTACTCAGAAAAAGTAGCTGAAAGAATTGATGATGAGGTAAGCGGTTATATAAATAAAGCAGCTGAAAAGGCTGGAGACATAATTAAAGAGAATAAAGAAAAATTAGAAAAAATAGTTGATAAACTAATAAAGCAAGAAACTATTGAAAAAGAAGAGTTTGATGGTTTAATGAATTAAAAATTAGAAATAATAAAAAATAAAAAAAGCTCGGGATTAATTCCCGAGCTTTTTTATTTTCTTGTTGCAAAATTCAAAAAATGTTATTATATAGACATAATTTATAATTTAGGGAGGGCATTATGCTTAAATACAAAGAGATTATTATCTCCAATTTTCAGATTATACTCCATAATAAATATTTATGGTTTTTTGGATTATTCGCTGCTTTTTTATCTAACGGTGGAATTTATAAATCATTATATGGTGATACCAGTAATACAATAATTGATGATTGGGTTAAGTTAAAAGAAACTGGAATTTTTAATTTTAGTATCTTTAGTAAAATAATAGAGGCCGGACAAGTTGATCCATGGGGCGTGACATTGAGAATATTAATTTTGTTACTTGTTTTGCTTTTGGGATTTTTTATTATCTGGTTGAGTATAGTTTCTAAGAGTGCTTTAGTTAATAATATAGCAAAAATTAGTTTAAAGAAATCAGTTGATTTTAAAACTGGACTTAAGAGCGGCCGAGAGCATTTTTGGCCAGTTTTATTTTTTAAAGCCAGTGAAAAAATTATTATCGCTATTTTCTTATTGACAGCCTTACTGTTTGTTTTGTTTACTTCAGCTATATACGTGGAAAATTCAGCTATACTTTGGCTATATTATGCTTTTTTAATGGTTTTGTTTTTTATAACCTTCTTATTATCACTAATTATTCATTACAGCATTGCTAGCCAAGTAATTAAAGGTACTCGTTTTATAGATTCATTACGGAGTGGATTTTACATGTTTAAGAATAATATTTTAACTAGCATTGAAGCTGGTGTTGTTATTTTTGTAGTGAATTTTATTTTAAGTTTTGCCGCTTTATTAGTAGTCTCTGCTATTGCAATTCCGTTTATCTTTTTGATGTCTTTATTCTATAAAATATCTTTTTTAAGTGGTTTAACTTTTGTATTATTTGTAGGTGTAATTTCATTATTTATTATTACAGCAGTAGTGGGAGGTATTCTAGCTTCTTTTACTGAAGCTTTTTGGACTACAATATTCTTAATTTTATCAAAAGCAAAACCAGATAGTTGGGTGAAAAGTTTATTCACTAGAAAGAATAAAACTGTAAAAAATTCTGTAAAATAATAATTTACATAATATGGGGAAAAATTTCCAATCAATTGAAGATTTAAAAGGAGAAGATAATTCGCAAAACACTCAGGTGAATGATGAAACAACACAGCAGAAATTCAAAATTAAGCAAAAAGAAATAAAATTGAAGAGTGTTGAAAAAGAGACTGAACAAAAAGCTAAGGGATTAGGCATCCCTTATATTAATTTAGTCGGTTTTCCTATTGGGCCAGACGCTCTTTCTGAAATTAGTCGTGAAGATAGCCAGCAATTTAAAGCTATTTGTTTTTATTATGATGGTGAGGGTTTTCGAGTAGGGACAGTTGAGCCTAGCGAAGAAGTGAATTCATTAGTTAAAAAGCTTGGTGATAAATTACATTGTCTAGGAAAGTTATATCTTATCTCACAAGCAAGCTTTGAGGCGGCTACAAAATTATATGATAATTTACCTAAAGCACGAAAAGTTAGTCGAGGGGTGAAAATAACTGAAGATGATTTAAATAAACATAGCGCTAATTTTAATAATTTTAAAGATCTACAAGGGGAAATAGATAGCGCATCAGATATGACTGAGACAGTAGCTATGACTATTGCTGCGGCGGTGAAGTCTCTTGCTTCAGATATTCATATTGAAGCAGAAGAAAAAAACGTTAAAATAAGATTGCGAGTTGACGGTATCCTTCACGACGCTGCTTCAGTTAATAAAGAAATTTGGCCACGCATAATTAGTCGATTAAAAATTTTAGCTAAAGTTAAAATTAATATAAATGACCGTCCTCAGGACGGACGTTTTACTATTTTATTAAGTAAAGGAAAATTAGACGTTCGGGTTTCTTTTTTACCAACTGCTTTTGGGGAAAGTGTAGTAATGCGTATTTTAAGACCAGATTCAATTAAACTTTCATTTGATGAATTAGGAATTACACCAGAGAGTTTTAAAGTTTTAGAAAAAGAAATTAAAAAACCAAATGGATTAATTTTAACTACGGGCCCGACTGGATCTGGTAAGACAACTACTTTATACGCTATTTTAAATAAATTACATAATCCAGAGATAAAAATTATCACTATTGAAGATCCGATTGAATATCAAATTGAAGGCATAAATCAAAGTCAGGCCACAGAAAAATATACCTTTGCCAAAGGATTACGTTCAATCGTCCGGCAAGATCCAGATGTTATTATGGTGGGTGAAATTAGAGATTTAGAAACAGCGGAAATTGCAGTGCAAGCAAGTTTAACCGGTCATTTAGTTTTATCAACTTTACATACTAATGATGCCTCAGGTGTTATTCCAAGGTTAATAGAAATGGGAGTTAAACCATTTTTTCTATCACCATCAATTAATGGTATCGTTGGTCAACGTTTAGTTAGAAAATTATGTGATAAGTGCAAAGTTGAACATAAATTAAGTGAAGAAGAAAAAGAAAAAGTAAATAAAATTTTAGCAGTTATTTCACCTAAAGCAGGAGTAGATGTACCAGCAACTTTGCCAAAAATTTACAAGAAAAGTGAAGGATGTGAGGATTGTTACGGCATTGGTTACAAAGGCAGGGTTGGAATCTACGAGATTTTTACTATGCAAGACAATATTAAACAGTTAACAGCTGACAAAGCGCCAGCTTTTAAAATATTAGAACAGGCAATTGATAATGGTATGTTAACTATGTTGCAGGATGGTGTTTTAAAATGTTTGCACGGTGATACTAGTTTAGAAGAGATTTATCGAGTGGCAGGTAAATTTGATTACGTTGATACTTTATATGACATCGTAGTTTCTAAAACAATTGGACGAGGAATAAAGATCAAGCCAGAAGAGGCTTCCAGTGGAGAAGAATTATCCAAGAATATTAAAGAAGCTGGAATTAAAATCTCAGAAATAAAAATCAAAGAAATGTTGCCGATTATTTTAGCAACAGCAGTTAAAAGTGACGCCGGCGATATTCATATTGAGCCAGCTGAAAATGAAGTTCATATTCGTTTTCGTATCGATGGCATCTTATTAGATATTGGACAACTTTCTAAAGAACATTATTTGCAATTACTTTCAACTATCAAAGTAGCCGCAGGATTTCCAACCAATGTAAAACAAGCTACTTGGGATGGACGATTTAGAATTGAATTAGAGAAACAAAAAATAGATTGTCGCGTTTCTATTATTTCTGGTGGCTATGGAGAAACTGTTGTTATCCGACTCTTAGTTAACCAAGCGTCTGCTTTGCAAATGGATAATTTAGGAATGCGCCCTTATATTTTAAAACCAGTAGAACGATCCATGCAAAAAACTAAAGGCATCATAATTAATACCGGACCAACTGGTTCTGGTAAAACAACCACTTTATATGCTATCTTAAATAAATTAAATAAACCTGATAATAAAATTATAACCATTGAAGATCCGATCGAGTATCATTTAGATGGAATAATGCAAACTCAAATTGATACTGAGAAGGGATACACTTTTGCGGCATCTTTAAGATCGCTTTTGCGTCAGAATCCTAATATTATCATGGTTGGTGAAATACGTGACGATGAAACCGCTAAAATGGCAATTGAGGCCGCTACTACTGGTCATCTAGTTTTATCAACTGTTCATGCTAGTAGCGCTGCTGGAGCTATTTTTAGATTTATTGGCTTAGGAGTTGAAAGACAAATGCTAGTTAATACCATGGAATGTTCAATCGGGCAACGATTAGCGCGTCGGATTTGCCAAAAATGTAAAAAAGAGATAAAGTTAGAAACTGAGATTTTAGATGAAGTAAAAGAGGCTTTAAGTAAAATCAATAAATCTAGCGGAGTCTCTATCCCAACTGATATGAAGTTTTATCAAGGTGGTGGTTGCCAGGAATGCGGCGGGCTTGGTTATAAGGGTAGGGTAGGTATTTATGAAGTAATTGAGATGGTACCAGATCTACAAAAATTAATCCAAAGCCAAGACGTAACTGCCCATGAAATTGAGCAGGCTGCTATTAAAGGTGGTACAGTATCAATATTGCAAGATGGCCTATTAAAGGCGTTAGAAGGCGAGACATCAGTCGAGGAAGTGCTTAGAGTAGCTAAATAAAGAATAAAATATGTTAAATAAAAAATTTCTACAAAAATTAAAAAAAGATTACGATAATAATATAGGTGAGCGTCGACAGATTATCAGTCGCGCTAATATTGTTTTACACGATTCTAAGAGAGTTATTTTTGCTCTGCATCGTGAGGATGTAAAAAAAGCTGAACAGTCTTTAGGCGAAATTGAAAAAGTACTAAAAGACATGGAAAAAAAGTTTGGCTATAATCGTTTAATGCAAGAGGGTGCGTATAAAGCTGGTGTTGAAGAGTACGTAGAGGCGAAAATGTTTTTTAATATTATTAATGGTAAAAAAATTGATAAAATAACTGGCATAACTTTAAGTATTGAGGCTTATTTAGGCGGTATATCAGACACTACTGGCGAATTAGTACGCCTTGCGACTAATAAAGCGACTAAAGGTGAATTTAAAGAAGTAGAAAAAATAAAAGGTATTATTACTGATGTGATGGCAGAATTAGTACAGTTTGATATTACTGGATATTTAAGAACTAAGTATGACCAAGCTAAAGGAAATTTACGAAAAGTTGAACAGGTGATGTACGATATTAGTATAAGAAGAAAATAAAATGCGTTACACATTTTGGTTAACAATTTTTATTTCTGCCTGCATCTCATCTTTATTGATGAGTGTTTTTTTATTTATTTTTTCGCCTCAAAGCAACCAAATAAAATTAAGTCAATCATTATTTGATAATATAAAAAAAGAACGACCAATTAATTTTCTTTTCTTCGGCGATATTATGCTTGATCGACATGTTAAAGAAATTATGAATAAAAATAATGGAGTCGATTATTTATTAGAAAAAATTGCTGGTGAAGAAAAAAGATTTTTTCAAGGAGTCGATATTGTAATGGCTAATTTAGAGGGGGCGGTTACTAATAGCGGGGAACATTATGAGCCAAGAGTAGCTATTGATTTTTCTTTTGATAAAAATGATGTTCAGAAATTAAGCGATTATAATTTTAATTTTTTTACTCTTGCTAATAACCACATTACTGATCAAGGTTGGCAAGGTTTTAATGAAACACAAAGGAATTTAAATGAATTAGGATTTAACTATGTTGGTTGCGCAGATAAGAAAGTTGATGAATGCAGTATAAAAGTAGTTAATATTAATGATACTAAAATAAGCATGTTAGCATATTCAATGGTGTATGGTAGTTTAGACGAAGAAAAAATTTTAGAACAAGTAAGTAGTGCTCGTAATAATTCAGATTTGGTAATAATAAATATGCATTGGGGAGTAGAATATGAGCATTATGCTCGCAGTAATCAAAAAGAATTAGCGCATAACATTATAGATGCTGGCGCAGATATAATAATCGGACATCATCCGCACGTTGTCCAGGAAATAGAAATTTACAATAACAAACCAATATTTTATTCTCTAGGCAATTTCATTTTTGATCAATACTTTTCACGTGAAACACAAGAAGGATTGGCAATTGGATTAACGTGGCAAAGAGATGAAATACAAATTGATTTATTCCCGTTTTACAGTGAGCGTAGCCAAGCGCAATTAATGACGGATGAACGCAAACAGAAGTTTTTAGAGTGGTTAGTTGAGATTTCAGATATTAATGAAGAATATAAAGAACAAATTAAAAAAGGTAAAATAAAAATATGAAAATAGCAATTATTTCAGACACTCATGATAATGTGCCTAATTTGGAAAAGGCATTAGCGTGGATGAATAAAAATAATGTAGAGCAGATTATCCATTGCGGAGATTTGTGTGCGCCGTCTTTGTTAAAAGAAGTTTTAGCATTAAAATTTAAAGGCAAAATTCATATGGTTTTTGGCAATGTGGAAGATAGAGAGCTAACGAAAGAACTAGCCGAGGATTTAGAAAATGTAGAACATTATGGTGATCAAGGTGAAATGGAAGTTGATGATAATCCGCCTTCGCCCGACGGCTTCGGCGAGACAAGTAAAATTGCTTTTACTCATTTTCCATGGGAAGCAAAAAAGTTAGCTGAATCTGGAAAATATGATTATGTTTTTTATGGCCATAACCATAAACCTTGGGATGAGATGGTGGGAAAAACTAGAATGTTAAATCCGGGAACGTTAGCTGGTTTATTTCAAAAAGCAACATTCGCTATATGGGATACGGAAAGTGGAGAATTTGAATTAAAATTATTAGAGAGATTATAAAAATAAAAAAACAATCCCGAATATTCGGGATTGTTTTTTTATTTTTTATATTTATTTATACGCGCTCTGCGTATTCTCCAGTTTCAGTATTAATTTTTACTACATCGCCTTCATTTACAAACATCGGAGTAGCGATTTCTGTGCCAGTCTCTAAAGTTACCATTTTTGTAACATTACCAGCAGAATTACCTTTTACTCCCGGAGGAGCGGAAGTTACTTTTAAGGCTATTTTAGCCGGCAATTTTACAGAAATAGGCTTGTTATTAAAATATAGCATCTTTACATCAGTGCCGTCATTAATCCATTTCACAGCATCGCCCAACTGATCCAGAGATAAACTAAATTGCTCATAACTTTCACTATCCATAAAATAAGCTTCATTGCCATCTTTATATAAATATTGAGCAAATTTATCTTGAGTTTCAGCTTCTTCGACTTTATCACTGCCTTGAAATGTTCTCTCTAGCACACTGCCTGTTATTAGATTTTTTAGTTTTGTTTTTAGAACACCTCCACCACGAGCTACTTTATGATGCTCGCCCCTAATAACAATATATGGCTCATTATTAATTTTTAATAATTTTCCTAATTTGATTTCATTTAATGTCAGCATAAATTCACGCAATTAATTATTGTTGGGTAAAAGGAATCAAAGCAATGATACGCGCTCTTTTAACAGCGGTTGCTAGTTTGCGTTGGTGCTTAGAACAAACGCCAGTTCTTTTCTTAGGTAATATTTTTACATAAGAATTTAAGAATCGACGTAAAAGTTGAGGATCTTTGTAATCCACCTCTTTTAAATTATTAACGCAAAAATGACATTGTTTTTTCTTTTTTATTTGATTTTGTTTCATATACGGTGATTATAAATTATTTAGAATGGGATAGAATCAACTTTTACTTCGTCTTCATCATCCGCTTCTGTCGGATAATTAGCAACTTCTGGTTCATTAGGCATGATATTAGACGGAACTTCTTGATCGATAGTAGGAATAGCTTCTACACTTGGCGCAACTGGGGCAGGGGAATTAGAAGCCATTGCTGGTCCAGTACCAGCTTGAGGCGCTCCACTTCCACCAGTAGAACCTAACATAATCATATTTTCAGCAACTATCTCAGTGCGATATTTTCTAACTCCGTCTTGTCCAACCCAATCGCGAGTTTGCAAACGACCTTCAAGATAAATCTGTTTTCCTTTTTTTAACCAAGTACCACAAATTTCACCCAATTTTCGCCAGGCAACTACATTATGAAATTCCACCTTTTGTTGTTTCTGCCCATCAGCATCAGTCCACACTAAGTTGGTGGCGATTCCAAAAGTAGCTACAGTTTGACCAGATGGCGTAGTGCGCACTTCTGGATCACGAGTTAGATTGCCAATAATCATGGCTTTGTTCAAATTCATAAATTTTTCCTTTACCCTGACTTTAAGTCGGGATTAGTATGTAATTTATATTAAATTGTCAGTCTCATCTAATATTTTGTCTAATTTTTGATCAAGCTCTTCCATACTAGCCTTGCCCTCTTCCTTTTTGTCAGTTTCTGTTTTCTTTTCTTGCTCTTCAATTTCTTCCTTTTTTTGTCGCTCAGCTATCTTTTTAGCAATTTTCTTTTCTTGCTCAATTTCTTCTTCACTTTTTACTTTTTTCTTTACAATTAAATGTCGTAATATCTCATCAGCTAAGCGCAAATGCTTGTCTAATTTATTTAAATTTTTTCCTTCCAAATTAAATTCTATTAAACGGTAATAAGCATTAAAGAATTTTTTAATCGGATAAGCAAGTTTTTTCTTACCCCAATCTTCTTCAGTAATAACTTCGCCATTATTATCCTTTATTAATTTTAACACAGAAGAAGTAATCGGTTCAAGT